>ERZ1673736.81-NODE-81-length-144179-cov-11.446380_pt1 | contig 144179 bp, 134 predicted proteins | sample MGYA00580212_ERZ1673736 | MGnify/ENA primary metagenome ERZ1673736 (study PRJEB41218, sample SAMN15661752) | gut metagenome | host: Homo sapiens | place: Canada: London | collected 2015-08-20/2019-03-30 | study: EMG produced TPA metagenomics assembly of...
TGTATTGTGTGGACAAAAAAGATGCAGTTGCAAAGCATTTACCCCAAAATTCCATATCTTCATTATTGACCAAATCTTATAAATTTATTCAAAGCATTAGGAACAGTACACAGTTCATCACCTCCACTTTCAAAGGCGCAAGGATGTAACTCAATTCTGAACTTGAACTTCTGTTCTACAATGGTTAGGGGCACAATATGCCTTCCATCGTTTCTGGCAGTTACTTTATGAGCATGCAATGGTACAGTCATTTTCTATCTCTGTAACCCCCATAACAATGCAGTCGCCAAATCATTTTTCGCATCGTTCAAAACGGAATAACTTTATCGAAGGGATATGCCTCTGAAACAGGATTCAAGAGAGATTGACTCTTCCATCAAATCCTATATACAGGGCAACCTCATCGCATATTGAAAAACCGGATACCATATCAAATGGCGAAAGTGTATTAAAGGTGAGCCATGTATTCATGCTACATAGGGGTTCGGATTCCGAAAATTTCAGTTTTGAAAGCTGATTTCAAACTTTTTGTGCCTTTATATTTCATTTCCATCGTAAATATGAAAATGGCCGAAAACCTTGCTATGATAAATCTTTCAGTCATAAAACGCCCCACCTAATCCGTCAGTTTCATGGGAACTGTTCGGATTAGGTGGGGGTGTTCATAATCGCAGCCATTGGGTTACAAAATCAATATGCTCCTCCAATCCGCGGTAAAGTGCGGACTGCCATGAATTTAAGAACAACTGTTCCCTGCTAACCGCCTCGTCATGAAAGGATGCCGCAAGGAAATCTTCACCACATCTATCGAGAAAGACATGCCATATACCCGATCGGCCTGTAATTTCTTCGGCGGCATGCACTGCGTAGGATGTGTATAGATTATATAAAACCATATGATTCTCAACCCGCCTGAACAGCAAGTCGTTCCACGCTACAGGTTTCCGCACAAAATAGGTAGGAACTAACTCTTTGCCCGCAACTTCAAATCTCACGGACAGCCAGATATCCTGTTCAACATCGTCAAAATACGGATGTAACGGTTCCTCCTCTGAGTTCTGAGGAGAAAATGTCCTTTTCTTTCCCAAATTACAGTCCCGACAGGCCGGGATCATATTTTTAGGTGTGATTGCCAGTGCAGGATATTTGGATTTCGGCAAATAGTGATCCAACGTGCTCACAGTGCCAATCCCACAGAATGGACATTTTCCATTCGTGGGGAGCGACATATATTTATCGTAATATGGCCGGCCAGTCCCCTTTACAAACTTGGATTCATAAATGTCCAACATCTCAGCCTTGCTAACCACCCCGCCTACATTGTCCGCCGTTGGAATAGTATGGGTCTTTGATGTTAATACACAGTCTTCAAAGCGCGATGCCTCATCAGAGAGAACAGGAACTATCGATCTGAGCCGGTTTTTTAACGCGGCATCCCGATAGCTTTCAATACACGTCGAAAATACATCTTGAACCGAATCGCCGGGAGCGTTCAGTTTTCTCATTCGGTACCTCCATACTCTCTATTTGCAAGCAGGATGCGCAAAATCGATCTCGCTTCCATACCGACCCGAAAATCGAATTTATTTAATATTTCCTCGTATATTAAGCCCGCTTCAACCATCTGAAGTAACATACCATGAAAGCCAGAATGGGTCACTTCAAGCCCAAAGACATCGTTTATGAGGACTCCAACATTCTCACCGAATGTTTCTCGCTCTGGTCGTACCGCACGCAGTATTGTGTTGTTTCTGTAAAGCTGCCAGATGCAGTTTTTAGGTACTTCCTGCAAAATAACAGGCGAGTGCGTAGAAATAATAGCCAGTCCGTTTTTTTGAATCAGCAACGCAGATAACGCCCGAACAAATGCAGAGAGCAACGGTGGGTGCAGATGATTTTCCGGCTCATCCATGAGCACAAGAGTGCGTTCCATCGTAATCGCTACCAGACAGGTCAAGGTCAGCAAAATCACCTTATGGCCAGAGCTTAGACGGCTAAATAGCTCTTGCGCAGAGACAACCAGTTCACCTTCCTCTGTTCCTTGTGGAGTCAGCAGCGCGGAGGCACCATTGTTCGCAAAAATGGGGTCTGAGTTCAGTAGCGTCATAGTAGCAATCCATAATGTGCGCTTTTCTTTATATTTATTACATGACCGCAGCGCCGCAATAAACTGCTCCTCCAGCCGCTGCATCCGTATCTCCTGCCCGCTGCCTAAACCAATGTATGTGTATTTTCCACTATATTCATCCTCTTCTATGTCATCCGGCATTGGGTAGGTATCAAACGGGCTAAAAGCTACACATACAAAATTTGAAAATTTTGTGCGATGCTCAAAGCTGAATTTTCCATATTGCCCATCCTGGTTGCCTGTTGAAAGGCAACGTATCATTGACGTAAGCATATGGGTCTTTCCGACGCCGTTTCTCCCAATCAATACATGGATGTTAGTCGGTGGGTTGGAATCCGGGACTACATGAAACTCCAGTTGGTAATCGGTTCCGACCTGACCTGGGAGCTTGTAGGATATATCAAAAGGGGTCAATTTCGCGCCCCCGTTAGCGATTCGATGAAATTGTTCCCTGATGATTCTGGAGCCAAGATCGCGCATAAGAGATTCACGCGTGACATTTTCCTGTTTCACTGCCTCAAAAATTGTCAGATTATACGCAATATCTCTTAACGCAGTTAAAATATCCTCTCGTAGTTCTCCGTGTTCCAGTTTTTTGACATTTTCATAATAATCTTCACTTTGCCCCAGTGTAAAAAACGAATCGGTTAACGTTTCAAAAGTTTTCGGCAAATCAGGGGTCCTCTGCTCCATTCCTATCTGACCGATCTTAATGCTCCCCAACTCCACTGTATTCCCTTTTTCATCAGAATAGGAAAGATAAAACATCGTCTCATATTTAAACCAGTCATTCCAACCGTCTTTGTGGAGGTATATCACATTTTTTGTAAAAACACGTTCGATTTGTCCTCGTTGAACTACTTCAAATCTCATATTCAACACCACTCCACTAAACTATCTGTCAAACTCTGGCACATACTGAGATTTCCAAATTTAGTTGTTTAAAATCGTTTTGTAATGATTTCTTTCACATTGGTAGATGGAGCAGCTGCTCCCTCCATAATTAACAAATAAGTAATGTATCAGCTTTTAGTATTTGAGACGTTCCTTTTATGTGATACTCTAATATCTTGTTCACTTGATAGTAGCGCGAAAATTATCTCAGCGTCTTCCAGTATAATGCGAATGGAAATACGCCGTTCTAATTCAGAGATATTACCCATATTTCACGCCTCAGTAATCCTGCGGATATGCATACCGGGCAATCGAATACTCACCGCTTAAGAAAAGTGCATTGTGGAAAAGAAGCAAATCGTACCCATACTCATAAGCAGGTGGAAGGAGTAAACTGGTTTGATACGAAACATACCATTCTCCATCCACTCATTCACTTTAATCAATTTCTGTTTTACATATGTTTCCTAACGATTGCCAACCGAACCTTCGGATCTATCCATAGCTGGAAGCCTGCAGCAATTTCAGGGTAAGCACTCACGCCTCCACCTTTACCTTGCTTTACCTGTATCCCAACAGCGTGAGTCTTTCGAATCCACAGAGATGGTGTAATGGTCAGTGATGTCGTATGTCCCTGATGAATCAGTTCCTCACAGGCCCTATCATCAAAACCTTCATTCATGTCATTTTCCCATTGGCGGAGAAACTCTAATGTGTTGCGGCTGCGCATCCAGCTTTGGATTACATATCCCGGCGACTCATCGGAATACTGCCTTGCCAATTCTGTCAGGGAGACCATGCCATCATAGGCCAGCATCCTCATATACAGGCTGATGGTCTCATGATAGTCCCTGATTTTTTGTGTGGTCCGCAGCTTTTCCTCATTCAATGTATCATAGAATCTCTCTTTTGCGGCGTCGGCCGCTTCTATATCGACCAATCCTTTTGTCAGAAGGGCATCAATGGCAGACTCATATTGAAATGCCAAGCGTATGTATCGCTCATGTAGTTCATTCTCGTTCATGGCCCATTCTCCTTTTTATTTAGTATAACAAGAGAAATGGGTTCTGTATAGTCTCATTTTGTATCAAAAACTGGAGACTGATACCTGACTGCCTTTCGTGGATACCCGGCTTTATCATAGTCTACATTGCAACGTCGAGCTTTCTCAAACTGAGTATCCATGTATATCTTAATACCAACCAGGGGGATATATTTTTTGTTCGCCAGAAGTTTATCCACGGCCGCCCTCGTCCATTTTACTTTTCCAGTTGGAGAAACCACCCCTTTTTTGAAAAGCAGATCAACAATCTTGCCTAAGCTGGCTCCGGCAAGGTAATCATCAAAAATGCTACGGACAACATCCGCCTTTTCTTCATGAATAACGATTTCCTTGCCAATCAAAACATAGCCATATGGAAGTTTCATAGTTGCCTCACTTTTTAAAACATAAATAAAAGCAGGTTTAAGGAAGATACCTTTTCCTTAAACCTGCTTGTTGACACATGTGATATGTAATTATAACTAATTTGTATCTCGCCATTTTGTGCTATATAGCCAAGTAAAAACAAAACCTGCGTATAACTATCGTTAAACGCAGGCTTTGTCTACAATGGAATGTGTAGACAAAAAAGATGCAGTCTGCACCAACTCCAAACTAGGGCCTAGCGTAGCGGGGCCGGTGTGGAAGTGAGGCGTAGTCACCTTTTCCCCAAAAAATAATATGATATGAAAAGCTAGCGCAAGGGGCGATCTAATATAGTGAGTCAATACTTTTTATACCCCATTTAAATCTCAATCGAAAGGTCATTCAACAATGCAACAAAGGATTCTACAAAAGCACCATCAAGGATCTTGCTTGGAGTATGAGATTGATAATTTATATGATTCACATCTGGAAGGTCGTCATATTTTCCTATCTCTTCATGCTTTAATGTTGTTGTCAGTATTACTTGCTTATCAATTGATTTTGAGATTTCAAGCACCGTATTTTCTTTTCCAGTCGATAAGTCTTCTGCTCGGAAGGAGTCAATTACTATTGGGAAACTGTGCCGCAACACAAATTGTAAGGCAAACAATTTCACCACATGAAAAATAGTCGCCTCGCTTCCAGAATACACCTCATTTCGCTGAGTAAATAAGCTTGAATATATTATATTACCATCCGGATCAATCTGATGGTAAAGTTCATTCATTTTTCCTATAATTGCTGATAACAAAGCTACTCTTTGCTCTTGCGTTTCAATCGATGCATTTTCACTGGCTAACAGTTGACTCTTTAATGTAGCGACTTCCATGTCTATCTCTTTAATTCTGGCTTCTGCATCTGAAGCCGAAAAAATATCTTTCTTGTAAGCGACAATAGATTCAAGAGAGACGCTTTCATCATCCATTAAAGATTGCAAACGTTCTTGCTCTATAATTATTTCTGCAGAAAGCCGTTCAATTTCTTCGCTATAAGCAGAAATTTTTTCTGAAATAGAATGAATGATTTCATTTCGCATTTCAACTGTAGACACATCAAACGAGTAGGATGTTTGAACTGACTCTCCAGTACTAAACGAGATATTTGTAGAGTTGCAATCCATGCATCGTAATTCTCCACACGATATTGTGCGATTTAAAGAGCGAAGTTCGTTAATCGTATGCTCCCATTTACTCTTACGAGTAGATACACTATTACGAGCCTTCCGTAATTCCGCAATTTTATTTTGGACTCTTTCAAGACTCTCTATTTTTTTACCAAATGCGAGGCGGTCACTCTCCGCGCTAAGATATGAAACAGGTGTTTTTTTCGATTTAAGTATTTTATGTTGTTGTAGCAATAGCTTTTTCTCGTCAGAAAGAGTTATTATATGACTCTTTATCTCATCAATCCTCTCTTGTGGAAGTTGCTCTCCAATTAAACCAGCATATGCGTAAAGCATATCGATAAAATCCTGTTTATTATAGAAGCCGTGATTGGCGATATTGGACGTGTCCTTCTTATCTTGTCCAATAAAGAAAAGCTGGACATATAGTACTGGATCTACAATCCTTAAAAGTTGATTTTTTGCTATTGACGGAAGTGGAAATATATTCCTGTTCCAATATCTTTTAAGTTCAGAAACATTATCAAAAATAAGTACAGTAGATTCACGCTTTAATACAAATCCATCGCCAGATCGGCAAAGTTTGAATATAATCCCAGCTTCTTCAAATTCGATATAGTAATAATACTTCTGAAATTCAAATGATGTAGGGAATGTTGGTTCATTTCCTAAAGCATACATCATTGATTGGATTACAATCGTCTTTCCCTTATTATTATCGTCGCTCGAAATGATGTTCACACCATTTGTGAAATTTCCTTCAATAAATGCTTCAGCAGCATTTCCTACAGCTACTTTCCGTATCTTCATTGTTGAACACCATCCTTGACTACAGAGATAAAGTACTTAAGTGATAGGGCGTCAAAGTCAGGACACCGAGCAATACAATTAGGTATTGCCTGAATTTTTGTAAATAGAGACTGCACAGAGTCATCTGGATGTTCGACAATCAGTTGATATGTATTCTCAAATAGATACCAAAAACCATCTGCCGCATTTTTATTGAATAATGCCCTACATAAGGCACCTTGGCAATCTTCGAGCATTTCCCTCTGCCTTTCTGGTGGCCAAGTAGTATAGATACTTACAAAAGATGGTGGTATTCCTTGACCCAGCGGATCTCTATTGATAATACGCTGTAAAGTCATTAAACGAATTTCATTATTAGTTAAGTGCCTGCAATAGTTTAACGCTTCATCAGTCGTTTCAATCACAATCCCCTCGACTGAAGAAATATTTTTTTTGCTTGCCTGTTTATCTCTTATCTCATTAAAAATAGCGTTAAGTATTTTTTCTTCTGGAATAATATTCGGATGTTGCCTTATAATTGCTTTTACATATTCACTTGGTTTTTTACCATCATCAATGACAAAAAACACTTTTCTCAGGAAACCATTAATGTTCTCATCGGTCAAGTCGGTGCTATCAATATATTCTTTTGCGGAACCTTCTTCATGTAAGCCTAACTTAATCTGTTCTATCGCTGCATCCTTTACATTTTCAATCCCAAAAGTTGTAAGAGAAGAATCTTTGCGAAGAGATCCGGTCACACTGCCAATAAATAGAATATATGCCTCAAAGGTTAATGGGCTCATATAATTCTTGAACAATGTGACAAGTTCTTTCCCGATAGCTTTGGGACTAACATGATGTGCGCCTTTTGATTGCACATCCCACAATCTGGATGCCATGTTGTCCATCCCAGTTAAGTCATTAAAGAAATCTACAACAAAGTAGTATATGTCATCACTATCGGGTCTGAAATTCATTAAATAAAGCAATGCCTTGGTTTCTGCCTCTGAACCAGATTTCCTTAATCTTTCAGATGATTTTACAGTGTATGACATATTCTCATCTCGCATTCATTTTCAGCTCATGCCAATCTAATGTTCTTTTATTTTTATATTATATCACAATTTTTCCACTTCTCAACAAAAAAGCAGGCACAGAGAGACACAGGCAGCACCCAAGCTGTCCACATTTTTCTGTGCCTGCTTCTTAGTAAGGAGATGGGTGATTTCAAAACTACAGACGAATCGGATGAAAATTTTTCTTTGGAGAGCATGCTTACTCGCTGAATCACCCTATATAACATGGATTCCAAATACTCCATAAGGTCGATATTTTTTGTAGAAATGAGTTCCATGATTTCCGTGACTTTGTTTTCTCGGCCTATATCGTGCCGGGCATCCAGCTCTGTACGCTTTTTATTTATCACAACAGGGCGTATTTCATTGATGATATCCTTGATTTGCAGGTTCACAACTTCACTCCCTGACACCAAAGCAGTCAGTCCAATTCCTTGACCAGTTCTTGAAGTTTGCTTTTTATAAAATAGACTGATTATAATAATTCCTTTGTCAATACCAGGCTCAAGTATTGTTAGCAGGGCAGGCGGCCTCTCTTCGTGTTAATCTTTTTCTACATGCTACACTAGTAGCATATTACAAGAAAGGGGCAAACATCATGACCTACACAGATCAAGAGAAAACCGATATCATCGCACAGTACAGGCAGGGCAAGCCAATCCAGGAATTATGCGCAGAATACAGTGTCTGCGTACGGACGATCTATCGCTGGGCAAAACTATACTGCCCAGCGGTTCCCGATGAAAGACGCACCTGCACCGTCAAAGAGTATGATGCACTTCTACACAAAGTCTCTAAATTGGAAAACATGGTCGCCGTTTTGCAAACCGTCGGCTGCACCGTCCATGCTCCGTTGAAGGAGCGACTGACGGAGCTAGAATTACTGTACGGCCAATATGATGTCCATACACTTTGTGAAGCTCTGAATGTTCCCCGCGGGACTTTCTATAACCACATTCTCCGAAATAAACGGAGCAACGCTTGGTTCGAAAAGCGGCGGGAGGAATATCGTATTCTGATTCAGAAGATATTTGATGAGTACCGCCAGGTGCTGGGTGCTGAAAAGATCCGCACAATACTTGTCCAACATGGCCATCAAGTCAGCACAGAATATGTGGCAAAACTGATGAGAGAGATGGGCCTAGCTAGTATCCGCAGCACTGCAAAACAGGACTACATGAAACTTCATGAACCGGAAAAGAAACGGAACATCCTCCAGCAGCAGTTTCAGGCGGACAAGCCCAACCAAATCTGGGTCAGCGATGTTACTTGTTTTAAGCTGGGGGAGTTCTATCTTTACACCTGTGTGATTTTGGATTTGTTTTCCCGCAAAATTGTCGCATACAAAGTATCCAGAAAGAACAGCACCCAGTTGATCACATCTACTTTCAAAATGGCATGGGCACAAAGAAACCCAGAAACAAAACTCATCTTTCACAGTGACCGAGGTGCTCAATACACCTCGCATCGATTCAAACAGCTACTACATGAGCACGCTGTGGTACAATCTTTCTCCAATTCAGGGCGGCCTCATGACAACGCTGTTGCTGAATCGTTCTTCGCTACACTCAAAAAGGAGGAGCTTTACAGGAAGGACTACACTTCCGAAACAGATTTCAAACGATGCCTTGCATCTTATATCGAGTTTTACAACACACAGCGGCCACATCGCACATTGAAAAACCGAACACCTTGTCAGGTAGAAGAGTTGTTCATGAACGGCAAATGAGGAGAGCAACTTACTGACATAACAGGGGTTCGAATCTCGTCGATTACACGTTTTGTGTTTTGATTTTACCCTGTTTGTATTTTTCAGGTGACACAAGACATGAAATACAGAAAGGCCTGAACCCCTTGCAATGCAAGGAGTTCAGGCATAAAATGACCCCACCCGTTCTGAACAACGACAAGCGTTTGTTCAAATTGGGTGGGGTCATTCAGTAATGGTGGACCCGAAGGGGATCGAACCCTCGACCTTACGGATGCGAACCGTACGCTCTCCCAGACTGAGCTACGGGCCCAAATCAACAGTTCCAAAAGCGGAACAGAAGAATAAAACAATATGAAGTTATAGATGTGGCAGAAAACCGAACCCTTTGCGCTCCCAGCTGAGCTATAGGCCCATATTTAGTTATCTTATATAATTTGAAGCACTTTGCTTTGTTTTATATGCCGGTCTTCAAAAGAAACACGTTTTATGACAGGCCGTTGATGGGACCATCCTGCCCTTCACAGCAGGGGGCAGCCTTTAGACAGGTTTTTATTATACCAGATTTATCAAAAATGTAAAGCCCTTACCGCAAATTTTTTTATCCCCTTTCCCATCCTGTTTTGGGGATGACTGGAATTCAAATTTATACCCCAGCATTTGTAAATTCCCAATGATTCCCTCCGCGGGAAGTTCTCATATAATTATTCAGTTTGTCCAATAGGCAAATTCCCGCTGTACGCTTATAATGAATATAAAACAATTCTGCCGTTTTCCTTTCCACATGCGGCCGGCGGATAGCTCTTCCCGCCGGGTAGAGGTGAACAACCATGCAGATTTTCTCCGGACAGTCAATTTCATCTGATGTCGTTTTCGGCCCTCTTCATTTCCTTACGCCCGCACCGCCGACGATATCTGCTCATTCTCCCCTCCCGCCAGAAGAGGAGTGGGAGCGCTTCTCCACGGCTCACCGCCAGGCAGTACTGGAGCTGGCCCAGCTCTATGACCAAGCTGTCCAGATGGTGGGGGAAAAGCTGGCCACCATTTTTGCCATCCACGCCATGCTCCTGGATGACCAAGACTATCAGGACACTGTCTACTCCATGATATTTTCCTGCGGCTGTACAGCTGAGCATGCCTCTAAGACTGCTATGGATCACCTGGTATCCCTCTTTGAGCAGATGGACAGCCCCTATATGCAGGCCCGCGCCTCTGATGTCCGGGCCATCTCCGATCGAATGCTCCGTATCCTCACCGGCCGCGGCGCTGTGCCCCCCGTGTCTTTCTCTCCTTCTATCCTGGTGAGCACAGAATTTGCTCCCAGCCAGATCATCACCCTCGACCGCTCCTGTATTTTGGGCTTTATTGCTATGCGCGGCAGTGTACAGAGCCACGCCGCTGCCCTGTCCCGAGCCCTCTCCATCCCCGCCCTGGTGAAGCTCGATCTCTCAGCTTCCCTGGAAGGCCACACTGCCCTTCTAGATGGAGGAGCGCAGAAGCTGTATGTGGACCCTACCCCTGACATCCTCTCCCGTCTGGGCCCTCCTGATCCAAGCATCCGCCTCTCCACACCGAATCAGTTATAACAGAGCCTTCGGACCGCTCCGGTCGTCCGAAGGCTCTTCGTTGCAAAATAATATTTTTTTGCTGGGAACTTTTCTTAATTCCTGTCGTCCAAAAGAGTGTACAGAGGAACTTCCCTCAAAAATCTCAAATATCATAATAAGGAGAACCCAAATGAAACGAATCTTTACTCTGATCCTTGCCCTTTCTCTGCTGGCCCTCACCGCCTGCTCCGGCGGCGGCACCGGTGAGACAGACAGCTTGACCCCTGAGGAGCGCACCCAGCGCTTCGTCACTGCCATCACCGATGCCCGCAGCGAGGAGGACAACGAATACAACAGCATCCTCAGCTCCGCGGATGACGACACGGCGGATATGACTTTCCAGCTCCTAGGGGTCACCGCCGAGGATATGGAGTCCTTTGCCATCAGTGTGTCACTGATGAACGTCAAGGCCTACGGCATTGCCGTCATCAAGCCCGCACAGGACAGCGAGGACACGGTGAAAGAGGGCCTTCAGGGCTTTATCGACCAGCAGCAGCAGAATTTCCAGATGTATCTGCCTGACCAGTATGAGGTCGCCAAGAACGCCCGCTTGGAGACGCTGGAGGACGGGACCGTGGTCATGGTGATGTGTGAGGACCAGGATACGGTCTTTGACTCCATCATTGATTCCCTTCAGGCCGGCTGACCCGCGCTCTTTTCTGCGGGCAAGCTTTCGACAAATTTTCTGCGGCCCCGCCGGAAGGCGGGGCCGCAGCTTTTGATCTGCTCTGGATCTCCCTCATGCCTCTTTTTTCTGTTGTAATATTCTCCAATCAGTGTTATATTAAAAGCGGATATGCCAAACACTTTTCACAAGACGGGAGGTAAGAATATGAACGCGATCCAGCTTACATCGAGATTCAACCCCCAGCTTGAGGTGTCGGTCTTCCAGGGGCATTTTGCCACCCGGCACTCCCACAACAGCCACTACATCGACATCACCCGCATGAAGCACGAGTTCACCATGGCCCGGGAAGCTGCCATGACCCTGGCCCAGAACTACGCCTATGACAAGGGGGTGGACACCATCGTATGTCTGGACGGGAGCGAGGTCATCGGCGCGTTCCTCGCCCGCCACCTGGCCAAAAAGGAAGTCTTTTCCGTCAACAGCAACAAAAACATTAACGTAGTCACCCCGGAGTATGACTCCAACGGGCAGCTGATCTTCCGGGACAACCTGACCCCCATGATCGTGGGGCGGGAGGTGCTGATCCTGATCTCCACCGTCAACTCCGGCAAGAGCGCCCGGCGCACCCTGGAGTGTGTCCAGTATTACGGCGGCAAGGTCCAGGGCATTGCCGCCATCTTCAGCATGCTGGAACAGGTGGACGGCATCCCGGTGTACAGTCTTTTCTCCCCTGACGACATCGCCGGATATATCTCCAGCTCCCCCAAGGAGTGCCCCATGTGCCGGGCCGGCCAGAAGATCGATGCCCTGGCCAACAGTTTCGGCCTGTCCATGCTGTGACCCACGCTTGCTATCGTGCATCCCCCGGATGCACGATTTTTATGCCTATTTATTCATTTTTCTTTGCATAATATTCATTTTTGGTGAAAGTAAACGGAATATTTTTTGTCGTTTCTGGATAATCATACGATTCAGCACTTGCTTTTTGCTTTAAACGGTGGTAGACTTCCCTTAACATTGAATGATGCGGAGCTGCGGCGGCCCTGATCCGGCCCCACGCCCGCCCATAATCAGGAGGAAATGAACTATGTCTCAAATCAAAAAAGTGGTACTGGCCTATTCCGGCGGCCTGGATACATCCATCATCATCCCCTGGCTGAAAGAGAATTACGGTGACCCCGAGATCATCGCTGTCTCCGGCGATGTGGGACAGGGGACCGAGCTGGACGGCCTGGAGGAGAAGGCCATCAAGACCGGCGCCTCCAAGCTGTACGTGGAGGACCTGACAGATGAGATGGTAGATGACGTCATCATCCCCTCCATGATGATGGGAGCCAAGTATGAGGACTATCTGCTGGGCACCGCCTTCGCCCGTCCCATCATCGCCAAGCGGCTGGTAGAGATCGCCAAGGCGGAGGGTGCCGACGCGATCTGCCACGGCTGCACCGGCAAGGGCAACGACCAGGTGCGCTTTGAGCTGGCCATCAAGCGCTTCGCCCCCGAGATGAAGATCATCGCCCCCTGGCGTGAGTGGGACATCAAGGGCCGCGACGAGGAGATCGACTATGCCGAGTCCCACAATGTGCCCCTGAAGATCAGCCGGGAGACCAACTACTCCAAGGACAAGAACCTGTGGCACCTGAGCCATGAGGGCCTGGACCTGGAAGACCCGGCCAACGAGCCCCAGTACGACAAGCCCGGCTTCCTGGAGATGGGCGTCTCCCCCGCCATGGCCCCCGACCAGGCCACCTATGTGACCCTGGATTTTGAGAAGGGCTGGCCTGTGGCCGTGGACGGCGAGAAGATGAAAGCCAGCGATATCATCCGCAAGCTGAACCAGCTGGGCGGTGAGAACGGCATCGGTCTGCTGGACATCGTGGAAAACCGACTGGTGGGCATGAAGGACCGCGGCGTGTACGAGACCCCCGGCGGCACCATTCTCTACCGGGCCCACGAGGTGCTGGAGATGATCACCATTGATAAGGACACCAAGCACATGAAGCAGAAGCTGGCGGTGGACTTTGCCGACCTGGTGTACAACGGCAAGTGGTTCACCCCCCTGCGGGAGGCCCTCACCGCCTTCGCCGTGGACACCCAGAAGCATGTCACCGGACAGGTGAAGCTGAAGCTGTACAAGGGCAATATCATCACCGCCTCCGTCACCTCCCCCGAGAGCCTGTACTCCGAGAACCTAGTCACCTTCGAGGAGAGCGACTACAACCAGGACGATGCGACTGGCTTCATCAATCTGTGGGGCCTGCCCGATACCGTCCAGGCGCTGCGGGAGCAGGGAAAGCTGAAATAAATTTCAATTAGGAATTAGGAATGAGGAATAAACGGATTCGCCTGCGGCGAATGAAATTCAAGCCGTCTGGCTTCGCCGGACCCCTCAATTTCTAATTCCTAATTCCTCATTCCTAATTAAGGAGCGATTCAATATGAAACTTTGGGCCGGCCGGTTTCAGAAAGAGACCGACACCTTAGTAAACGACTTCAACTCCTCCATCGGGTTTGACGCCCGGCTGTATAAGCAGGACATCCAGGGCTCCATGGCGCACGCCGCCATGCTGGGCCGGCAGGGCATCATCGAGGAGCACGAGGCGGAGAAGATCATCAACGGTCTCAAGACCATCCTCTCCGAGATCGAAGGGGATGGTGTGGAGTTCTCCCTGGACAACGAGGACATCCACATGAACATCGAAGCCATGCTCACCCAGCGCATCGGCGATGCGGGCAAGCGCCTCCACACCGCCCGCAGCCGAAATGACCAGGTGGCGGTGGACACCCGTCTGTATGTGAAGGAGGAGATCCCCGTCCTTATCGGCAAGGTGCTGGATCTGGAGCGGGTCCTGGTGAAGAAGGCCAAGGCCCATCTGGACACCGTGATGCCCGGCTACACCCACCTCCAGCGGGCCCAGCCTACCACCTTCGCCCACTACATGATGGCCTACGCCAACATGTTCAAGCGGGACGTGACCCGGCTGGAGGACTGTCTGGAGCGGCTGGACGAGTGCCCCCTGGGCGCGGGCGCCCTGGCCACCTCCACCTATCCGGTGGACCGCTTCGCCACCGCCCAGGCCCTGGGCTTCAAAAAGCCCACCGACAACTCCATGGATTCCGTCTCTGACCGGGACTATGTGATCGAACTGCTCTCCGCCCTGTCCATCCTGATGATGCATCTGTCCCGGTTCTCCGAGGAGATCATCCTCTGGTGCTCCTGGGAGTTCAAGTTCGTGGACCTGGACGACGCCTACTCCACCGGCTCCTCCATCATGCCCCAGAAGAAGAACCCTGACGTGGCCGAGCTGGTCCGGGGCAAGACGGGCCGGGTGTACGGCGATCTGGTCACCCTGCTGACCATGATGAAGGGCCTGCCCCTGGCCTACAACAAGGACATGCAGGAGGACAAGGAGGCCCTGTTCGACGCCGTGGACACGGTGGAGCTGTGCCTGCCCGTCTTCGCCGCCATGGTGGACACCCTGACGGTGCGCCCCAAAAACATGGCCAAGGCGGCGGCCGGCGGCTTCATCAACGCCACCGACTGCGCCGACTACCTGGTCAAGAAGGGCCTGCCCTTCCGGGAGGCCTATATGATCGTGGGCCGCCTGGTCAACCTGTGCATCAAGACCGGGGACACCCTGGACACCTTGACCCTGAAGGACTTCCGGGCCATCTCCGGACTGTTTGACGAGGATGTGTACAAGGCCCTGGAGTTAAAGACCTGCGTCAACGGCCGGAGCGTCTACGGCGGTCCCGCCCGGGAGAGCGTGGAGAAGCAGATCTCCAATATCGAGGGATTCCTTGCGCAGCGGAGCTGACTTCTATTCCTCACCCATTTCCTTTTGTGTTCCTGGCGGGGGCCTTTTTGTGCTCCCCTCTCCCGCGGGGCAGGACACGCAGACGATCGGAACTTATCTTTCAAAAATCAGGTGGTCCTTATGAACAAACCCAAGATCTATATTGACGGCAAGGAGGGCACCACAGGCCTGCAGATCTATGAACGGCTGGGCGGCCGGGACGATCTGGAGCTGCTGCTCATTGACGAGGACAAGCGGAAGGACACCGAGGAGCGGCGCAAGTTCCTCAACGCCGCCGACCTGGTCTTTCTGTGCCTGCCCGACGCTGCCGCCGTGGAGGCGGTCTCCCTTATTGAGAACGGGAACACCAAGGTGATCGACGCCTCCACCGCCCACCGCACCGCCCCCGGCTGGGCCTACGGCTTTGCGGAGCTGTCCAAGCTTCACCGGGCGCAGATCTGCGAGAGCATGCGGGTCTCGAACCCCGGCTGCCACGCCACCGGGTTCATCAGCATTGTCTATCCCCTGGTGGGCATGGGCATCCTGCCCGCCGACACGCCTCTCAGCTGCTTCTCCCTCACCGGCTATTCCGGCGGCGGGAAGAAGATGATTGCCCAGTATGAGGCAGAGGGGCGGGAGGACCTTTTGAGCAGCCCCGCCATCTATGGCATCACCCAGAGCCACAAGCACCTGCCGGAGATGCAGGTCCGCTGCGGCCTCAGCTGTCCGCCGGTGTTCAGCCCCATTGTGGACGACTATTACAAGGGTATGGCCACCACCGTACCCCTGCACCTGTCTCAGCTGCGGGGTGTGAGCAGCCTCCACGACGTGTGGAAGGCCCTCTCCGACTACTACGCCGGGCAGAAGCTGGTCCGCGTGGCCCCTGAGGGAGCCGATGGCAAGCTCTATGGCGCGGGCAAGGCCGGGGACGATGACCTGACCCTCACCGTGGCGGGCAACGACGGCCAGCTGACGGTGACGGCCCTCTTCGACAATCTGGGCAAGGGTGCCAGCGGCGCCGCGGTGCAGAACATGAATCTGATGCTGGGCTTTGAGGAGACCGAAGGGCTGAGCCTGAGCTGAAATAGGCGGCCATTCTCCCTCTTTTTTCTGAAATTTCTGGTCCGGGACTTGACGAAAGCCCCGGACCGGCGGTTTAATGGAACTGAGAATTTCCCTTCCCCCTTCTGGGGCACTTTGCTGGAAAGGAAGTCTGTACAGCTATGAAACAGGTATCTGGCGGCGTCTGCGCCGCAAAGGGCTTCGTGGCCGCCGGCGTCCACTGCGGCGTCAAGGCCAGCAGCAGCCCGGATAAAAACGACCTCGCCCTGATCCTCTCTGAGAAGGAGTGTACCGCCGCCGCCACCTATACCCTCAACCGGGTGAAGGCGGCCCCCCTGTACGTCACCATGGACCACCTGGAGAACGGGGTAGCCTGGGGCGTGGTGGCCAACAGCGGCAATGCCAACGCCTGCTGTCCCATGAGCCACGAGAACGCCCAGGCCATGTGTCTGGCCGCCGCCCAGGCCACCGGCCGGGCCCCCGAGGATTTTGCCGTGGCCTCTACAGGCGTCATCGGCCAGACCATCAACATCACCGCCATCCAGGCCGGGATGCCCGCCCTGGCGGCCAAGCTGGGCCCGGAGGGCTCCGAGGATGCGGCCCGGGCCATCATGACCACCGACACGGTGAAGAAGGAGCTGGCCTTCTCCCTCACCCTGGGTGGAAAAGAGGTCACCCTGGGTGCCATCGCCAAGGGCTCCGGTATGATCCACCCCAACATGGGCACCATGCTCTGCTTCATCACCACCGACTGTGCCATCACCCACGAGATGCTGGAGGACGCTCTGCGGGAGGTAGTGGCCCGCACCTTCAACCGGGTGACGGTGGACGGGGACACCTCCACCAACGACATGTGTCTGGCCCTGGCCAACGGTATGGCCGGCAACCCCCTCATCGAGTGGAAGGACGAGGACTACTCCGCCTTCCTGGCCGCCCTGGAGGAGCTCTGCCGCCAGCTGGCCCGCTCCATTGCCGGGGACGGCGAGGGGGCCAGCAAGCTGGTCACCTGCAGGATGACCGGCGCCCGCAGTGAGGAGAGCGCCGAGCGCCTGGCCAAGGCGGTGGTCGGCTCCTCCCTGGTGAAGGCCGCCATGTTCGGTTCCGATGCCAACTGGGGGCGGGTGCTGTGCGCCATGGGCTACTCCAAGGCCCCCTTCCGCCCCGAGCATGTGGACGTCACCTTCCAGTCCCAGGCGGGTTCCGTCCCGGTCTGCCGGCAGGGGGACGGCCTGCCCTTTGACGAGGACGCCGCCAAGCGCATTCTCAGCGAGAAGGAAGTGGTCATCCTTGTGGACCTGCACGAGGGGGACGAGGCTGCCGAGTGCTGGGGCTGTGACCTCACCTATGACTACGTGAAGATCAATGGAGACTATCGCACCTGATCCCTGGCCCAGAGGGAAGGGAGGCACGGGGAGCGCCGCCAGGTGCTCCGGCTCCTCCCTCCCCATATTTTACTGTTTGAGGGGGAATACACATGTCCTTCAATGAAGTGGACCGCGCCCAGGTGCTGGCCGAGGCGCTGCCCTATATCCAGAAATATTATGGCAAGACCATTGTGGTCAAGTACGGCGGCAACGCCATGATCTCCGACGAGCTGCGGCAGGCCGTGATCTCCGACATCATCCTGCTCCACCTGGTGGGGCTGCGGGTGGTGGTTGTCCACGGCGGCGGACCTGAGATCAGCGAGATGCTGAAAAAGACGGGCAAGGAGTCCCGATTTGTGGACGGCCTGCGCTACACCGATGAGGAGACCATGGATGTGGTACAGCAGGTGCTGTGCGGCCGGGTGAACAAGAATCTGGTGGCCACCCTGAACCGCCTGGGCGGCCGGGCCCTGGGCCTGTGCGGCCTGGACGGCGCGCTGTTCCAGGCCCGTCTTCTGGACGAGAGATTCGGCCTGGTGGGAGAGATCAGCAAGGTGGACCCCACCCCGGTCAACGACGCGCTGGACAACAACTACATCCCCGTGGTGTCCACCGTGGCCCTGGGGACGGATGCGGAGACCTCCTACAACATCAACGCCGACACGGCGGCCGCCAAGCTGGCGGTGGCACTGGGGGCGGAGAAGCTGATCCTGCTCACCGATGTGCGGGGGCTGCTGCGGGACCCGAAGGATGAGCGCACCCTGATCCCGGAGCTCCAGCTCTCCCAAGTCCCCGCCCTTGTCCGGGAGGGGGTCATCTCCGGCGGCATGATCCCCAAGGTGGACTGCTGCGTGGAGGCGGTCCGCTCTGGCGTCAAGTCCGCCATCATCCTGGACGGCCGCGTCCCCCATTCCATCCTCATCGAGCTGCTCTCCAACGAGGGCATCGGCACCATGCTGGTCAACTGAACCAGGAGCGCCGGAAGGAGAATCGTTATGACCTTTGAAGAGATCAAAGCACTGGACCATCAGTACGTGATGCAGTCCTACGGCCGCTTCGACGTGGCCGTAGACCACGGCAGGGGCGCCACCCTCTGGGACACCCAGGGCCGGGAATACATCGACTTCACCTCCGGCATCGGCGTGTGCTCCCTGGGCTACGCCGACGAGGGCTGGGTGAACGCCATCACCGAGCAGGCAGGCAAGCTGGGACACATCTCCAATCTGTTCTACGCTGAGCCCTATGTGAAGGCCGCGGAGAAGCTGTGCCGGAAAGCGGGCATGTCCAACGTGTTCTTCGCCAACTCCGGCGCGGAGAGCAACGAGGGCCTGATCAAGCTGGCCCGCAAGTACTCCTTTGACAAGTACGGCAAGGGACGGGGGACCATCATCACCCTCCACAAGTCCTTCCACGGCCGCACCATCACCACCCTCTCCGCCACTGGGCAGGACGTGTTCCACAACTATTTCTTCCCCTTTACCGAGGGCTTCCGCCACGCCGACGCCAACGACTTCGACAGCGTGGAAGCCATGGCCGGACACGATGTGTGCGCCGTCATGTTCGAGCTCATCCAGGGCGAGGGCGGCGTGCTCCCCCTGGACCGGGAGTTTGTGCAGAAGGTGGCCGACCTGTGCGCCAAGCGGGACTGGCTGCTCCTCATCGACGAGGTGCAGACCGGCGTGGGCCGCACCGGCTCTCTCTTTGCCTTCCAGCAGTACGGCATCCAGCCTGACGCAGTCTCCTTCGCCAAAGGCATCGCCGGCGGCCTGCCCTTCGGCGGCGTGATGGCGGGAGAGAAGTGCCGCAATGTCTTCACCACCGGCACCCACGGCACCACCTTCGGGGGCAACCCCATCTCCGCGGCCGCAGCCTGCTACGTGCTGGACCGGATGGACGGCGCCATGTTCCAGTCCGTCCAGGAGAAGGGGGCATATCTCCGCAGCCGCATTGAGGCCCTGGACCTGCCATGCCTGGGCGCCACCCGGGGCATGGGCCTGATGATCGGCATCGACGTGAAGGGGGAGCGCACCAACAAGGAGCTGGCCGCCAAGCTGATCCAGAGCGGCCTGCTGGTCCTCACCGCCGGCCCCGGCCTGCGCCTGCTCCCCCCCCTGGTCATCACCCAGGAGGAGATGGACAAGGGCCTGGCCATCCTGAAAGCAGCGCTTTCTTAACTTCAGCGCGGAGGGCAGGCCCGCTCCCTCTGTCATCCTCACTCTGAACATCGGGGGTTTTTATCATGCAGAAAGACTTACTCAAGCTGCTGGATCTGTCCAAGGAGGACATCATCAAGATCCTCAACACCGCTGACCAGCTGAAATACAGCCAGAAGCACGGTCTGGTCCACGACTATCTCCGGGGCAAGACTCTGGCCATGATTTTTGAGAAGAACTCCACCCGGACCAGGGTCTCCTTTGAGACTGGAATGTACCAGCTGGGCGGACACGCTCTGTTCCTGTCCGGCAAGGAGAGCCAGATCGGCCGGGGCGAGCCCATCGAGGACACCGCCCGGGTCCTGGCCCGCTACTGCGACGGCATCATGATCCGCACCTTCCATCAAGAGGAGGTGGAATCCCTGGCCAGTCACTCCCACATCCCCGTCATCAACGGCCTGACCGACTTCTGTCACCCCTGCCAGGTGCTGGCCGACCTGATGACCGTCCGGGAGCACAAGGCCACCCTGGAGGGATTGAAGCTGTGCTACATCGGGGATGGCAACAACATGGCCAACTCCCTCATCGTGGGCGGCCTGAAGTGCGGCATGGAGGTATCGGTGGCCTGCCCCGCCGGCTACGACCCTGACCCCCAGGTGCTCGCATTTGCCGCCAGCCAGCCGGACTTCAAATTCTCCCTGGTCCGCACCCCCCAGGAGGCGGCCGCCGGGGCCGACGTGGTCTTTACCGACGTGTGGGCCTCCATGGGCCAGGAGGAGGAGCGTGCCGTCCGGGCCGCCGCCTTTGCCGGCTATCAGGTCAACGACCGCCTTATGACCCTCACCAACCCGGGGTGTATGGTACAGCACTGCCTGCCCGCCCACCGTGGGGAGGAGATCACGGCGGAGGTCTTTGAGGCCCACGCCCAGGAGATCTTTGACGAGGCGGAAAACCGCCTCCACGCCCAGAAGGCCGTCATGTACCTGCTGATGTGCCCCGACGCCAAATAAATCAGACAGAGGGCCGCCCCGGGACAACGTTCCGGGGCGGCCAGACTGTCGAAAAAGCGGCAGAGCCGCTTTTTCGAGAAAGCAAGCACGCAAGCTGGGCCCCGATCCCTCGCAGGAAAGTCGGCCCATCTTGCGTAAGAGGTGTCATTTCCGAGGTACACGCCCCCGGAAATGACGTGATTTAATTTGATTCCGTCGCCTGCGGGCAACGGAACTCCTTGCAGGAGGGCTTTTTTGACAAGCTGGCCGCCCCGGGACGTTGTCCCAGGGCGGCCAGCTGTGCGCTTCAGTATTCCTCTGTCAGGATCAGCATGCCGTCCAGGAATTTTTTCAGGTTCACCTTGCCGCGTCCCCCTTTTCCCCGCAGATGGGCCATCTCAGCCCGCACCTCGGGAAAGGGGAAGAGCACCGCGGCATACTGGGTGAAGAACTCGTTCCCATAGTCCTCCACCCCCAGGCTGGCGATATGGCCCAGCCCCCGCTCCACCGCCCGCCGGACCCGCTGCTCCATGGTCTTGGGGCTGTCACTGAGCTGGCTGCACAGGGTGCCCACTCCGATCTGAGAGGCCGTCTGCTTTCGCTCCAGCAGGAAGAGGCACAGCTCCATGATGTCCCCGGCCCCCTTCTCCCCTGCCATGCCCAGCTGGCTCAGGATGTACTGGATGCGCCGGCGCCACACCTCCTGCCGCCCCGCCGGAGCGGCGGGCTGGGACTCCCGGCTCTGAAACACGCTCTGGATGGTGTGGAGGGCCCTCTCGTTCTCCATCTGCCGGATCACGTTGCCCACCACCTGGCGCACCTCGATCAGGTTGATGGGCTTCTGGATAAAGAACTCCACCCCGGCCTGATACGCTTTTGCAATCAGCTCTTTGGCCGACACCTGGGAGATCATCACGAACTTGGCCCGGCTGCCCAGCTCCTTCAGCTCCCGCACCAGCTGGATGCCGTCCCGCCCGGGCATCAGCAGATCCACCAGCACCAGATCCGGGTCCAGCGCCATGATCCGCTCCGGGTCCGGGGCCCCCTCCTCGCTGGCGCCGCACACCCGGCCCAGTGCGCTGCTCTCCAGGATATCCTCCAGCACCCCGATCACCGAGGGGTCGTCCTCCGCGATATAGATCCTCATTTCTCTCTCTTCTCCCCCTTCACACGGTGGAGCGGCAGCTCCACGGAAAAACGCGCGCCCCGCCCCGGCTGGCTCTCCACCGAGACGGAGCCGCCCAGCTCCTCTGTCAGCGACTTGACTGCGGGCAGGCCCACGCCCCGGTTGATGTTGCCGGTCTCCGGGTCAAATTTGGTGGAATAGCCCACCTGGAACAGATTGTGCATGGAGCGCTCCGAGATACCGGGGCCGTCGTCTGACACGGTGAGAAACAGAGTGTCACCCTCCACCCGCTCCTCCACCAGCACGATCCCACGGCCGCCAGCTCCCTGAATGGCCTCGATGGCGTTGGTCACCAGGTTCTTCAGGATGGACAGCAGGCGGTAGTGCTCCTGGGTGGAGAAGTCGGCGGTGCGCCTGCACTCCAGGCGGATGCTGGCCCGGTTCTCCCCCAGCATCCGCCGGGTGGAGTTCTCCAGAATGTGCATCAGATCCTGGAATTCCATCTGCTCCTGGTCATAGACCTCCTCCACCTCCCCCTCGATGCCCCGGATGATGCGCAGGTTGTCCTTTTTCACCTCGTGGACGTCCCGGGCAATGGACAGGGCCAGGGCACTCAGCTCACCGCTCTCCCCTTCCTTCTCCCCCAGCCGCTCATAGAGGCGGTATGCGTTGGTCATCACCTGTTCAATGTCGTCGGAGTTCTTTTTTAAAAAGTACAGCTCGTTTTTCAGCTCCGCCGTCATCAGGAACAGGCGCTGGTAGCGCCGCTCGTGCTCCTGCCGCAGCAGCAGGCGGTGGTAGTACCGGCTTCCCCACAGGATCATGGCCGCAGTGAAGGATCGGGCCACCGCCAGTCCGATCAGGGGGAGCAGGGCCCGGGCCTCCGTCTCCAGCCCCCGCACTCCGGAGGACAGGTACAGATTGATCACATTGGAGATAAAGTCACTGACCAGAAAGGCCGCTCCCATCCGCCCCAGAGAGGCGGTGCGCCGGTCCCGGATCAGCAGGCAGAGCACACAGTCATAGCAGAGGTAGAACACGCCGCCAGGATACTCCATCCGCAGCGCCTCCCCCGGCGGCATCCCTGCCGCCAGGTCCAGTGCCAGCCGCATCATCACCACGCACAGTCCGGTGACCAGCCCAGTGTCCGGGCGGTGGCTCTCCCGCATCATGGTCACCAGCAGGGCCGGGTAGAGGATGGCGGCGGTGGAGACCCGGAAGCCCTCCGCCCACACTGTCAGATACAGCTGGGAGGTCAGGGCCACTGCCAGCCCGATCAGCAGCCTGCGCTGCCACGGGCCGATCCTCCAGCCTTTTCTCCCCAGTCCCCCCATGGCGCTCTCCCCCCGTTTTTTCTCTATTTTACTCCATCCCCCGGCAGCTACGCAAGCGTCCCCCTCCCCCTTCCCGCAAAATTCCACCCTTTTCTAAAAAAATCCGCTCCCGCTCCCGCCCCCTCCATTGACTTTCCTCCCGGAATTGGGTATGATTCACTTTATGTAATACGTCGTCCAAGCGCGGAAAGGAAGTTTTGACCATGCCCACACTGGAACAGTTCAAAAACGCCCGGAGCGTCTTAAAGGGCGTGATCCGGGAGACCAGTCTCATCGACTCCCCGGCCCTGTCCAAAGGCTGCGGCAACCGGGTCTATCTCAAGCCCGAAAATATGCAGGTCACCGGCGCCTACAAGATCCGGGGCGCTTACTATAAGATCAGCACCCTGACCCAGGAACAGCGGGAGCGGGGCCTGGTCACCGCCTCCGCCGGCAACCACGCCCAGGGCGTGGCCTACGCTGCCCAGGCCGCCGGCGTGCCCGCCACCATCGTCATGCCCACCACCACCCCCCTGGTGAAGGTGAACAATACCAAGGACTACGGGGCCAAGGTCATCCTCCACGGTGAGGTCTTTGACGAGTCCGCCGAGCTGGCCGCCAAGCTGGCGGAGGAGGAGGGGCTGACCTATATCCACCCCTTCAACGACCTGGAGGTGGCCACCGGCCAGGGCACCATCGCCTATGAGATCTTCCAGGACCTGCCCGACGTGGACATCATCCTGGTGCCCATCGGCGGCGGCGGGCTGGCGGCGGGTGTGTCCACCCTGGCCAAGCTGCTCAACCCCAACGTAAAAGTCATCGGCGTGGAGCCGGAGGGGGCGGCCTGCATGAAGGCCAGCCTGGAGGCGGGCCATGTGGTCTCCCTGCCCACCGCCAACACCATCGCTGACGGCACCGCCGTCAAGACCCCTGGAGACAAGGTGTTCCCCTACATCCGGGACCATGTGGACCAGATCATCACCATCCCAGATACGGAGCTGGTGGAGGCTTTCCTGGATGTGATGGAAAAGCATAAGATGGTGGTGGAGAACTCCGGCCTGCTGTCCGTGGCCGCTCTGCGCCACCTGTCCTGCCAGGGGCTGAACGTGGTCTGCGTCCTCTCCGGCGGCAACATGGACGTGATCACCATGGCCTCCCTGGTCCAGCACGGCCTGATCATGCGGGGCCGCATCTTCACCTTCTCCGTCCTCCTCCCCGACCGTCCCGGTGCCCTGCTCAGCATCGCCGATATCCTGGCCCGGGAGAACGGCAACGTCATCAAGCTGGAGCACAACCAGTTCGTGAACATCAACCGCCAGAGCGGCGTGGAGCTGAAGGTCACCCTGGAGGCCTTCGGCCACGACCACAAGGACCGCATCCTGGAGGCGCTGAGCCAGGCCGGCTACCAGGCCCACGAGGTGGACACCACCGATTTCTATCACTGATCCGGCCCTGTTGACTCGCGCTCTTTTTGGGGAAGCCCCCACGTCAGACCGTATCCAACAAAACAGAAAGGGGATCTTTGAAATGGATTTTGAGGCTTTGCAGGCGACCCGGGAGAGCTGCCGTGTGTACAGCGACCGCCCCGTGCCCCGGGAGACCCTGGCCCACCTGGTGGACGTAGCCCGGCTGGCCCCCAGCGGCTGCAACGCCCAGCCCTGGCGCTTCATCATCATCGACGAGCCAGAGGCCCGGGCCAAGCTCATTGAAGCGCTGGACGACGACGGGCTCACCGGCTGCCCCTGGGGAGACCGGGTGCCCAACTTCATCCTGATCTGTGAGGATGAGGCACACGTCAAGCCCGGCGTCGCGGAGCACTACGGTGCCCAGCACTTCGCCCAGATGGACATCGGCATGGCTGCCATGGCCCTGTGCTATGAGGCCACTTCCATGGGGCTGGGCACCTGCCTCATCGGCACCATGAACCAGGCCAAGCTGCACCAGTCCTTCGGCATCCCGGAGGAGCGGCCCGTCCGCCTGATCGTCACCGTGGGCTATCCCGCCAAGGAGACCGCTCCCCGGCCCAAGGTACGCAAGGAGTTGGACGACATCCTCAGCTACAACCACTGGTGAGCCCGGGGGCCCCGCCCCGCCGGCGCACAGCCACTGCCCCCGCCGGGCAGAGCCCGGCGGGGGGTATCTGAAAAGCGGCGGGCCATCCGGATCGGCCGGGGCCGCCGGGCGGCCGTGGGATCAGCCTGGAGCAGGCCTCGGGTCCGGGGCTCCGGGGAGTGCTTCCGCCCTCCCGCTCTCCGCTCTGCATCCTATGCGTCGGACCGGCCCTCTGCCCCTGGCCCAGCCCCTACAGCCCTGATCAAAACCTCTCATTTTTTCGGAAAGCGGGGTCAAAACCATGATAAAAGTTTCACCTTCCATCCTCTCCGCCGATTTTGTCAATCTGGAACGGGATATCCGGCGGGTTTCCGATGCCGACTACCTCCATGTGGACGTGATGGACGGCGCTTTCGTTCCCAATCTCACCATCGGCGTCCCGGTGGTCCAGTCCATCCGCCGGTGCACCGACATGTTCCTGGATGTCCATCTGATGATCGAAAAGCCGGTGCGGTACATCGAATCCTTTGCCAAGGCTGGGGCGGACCTGCTCTCTATCCACCTGGAGGCCGACCACCCCACCCGCATCGCCCAGGCTCTGAGGGTCATGGGGGAGTGCGGCGTAAAAAAAGCGGTGGCCCTGCGGCCCATCACCAAGGCGGAGGCCATCCTCCCCTATCTGGAGGAGCTGGACCTGGTGCTGGTGATGACGGTGGAGCCCGGCTTCGGCGGCCAGGCCTTCATGGAGTCCCAGCTGGACACCATCCGCCAGGTGCGCGCCCTCATCGAGCGGTACAACCCCGCCTGCGAACTGGAGGTGGACGGGGGCATCTCCCCCAAGACCGCCCCCCTGGTGGTGGAGGCGGGGGCCAACGTGCTGGTGGCCGGCTCCGCTGTCTACGGGGCGGAGGACATCCCCGCCGCCATTCAGGCCCTCCGCGTGTCAGGGGGGGTGCGCGGTGAGAGAGTATAAGATCCTCTCCGCTGACAGCCTGGAGCAGGCGGAGCAGGTCATGAACGACATGGCCCTGGCCGGGTGGCGGACCACCTCCCTCACGCCCTATCCCGCCGGCTTTCCGGCCGGTGTCAGCTATCTGTTTGCCGTCGTGTTGGAGCGGGAGCGCTGATCTCCCCCTGTTCACACCGTGTACTATTTACGACTCCGGAGGTCTTTCCCATGCAGTATTTCCCCCCCGCACTGGAAAATTTGGTGGAGCAGTTCGCCCGCCTGCCCGGCGTCGGCGTCAAATCCGCCCAGCGGCTGGCGTTCCACGTCCTCTCCCTCCCAGAGGAGGACGCCGCCGCCTTTGCCCAGGCCATTCTGTCCGCCAAGTCCGCCATCCACTGCTGTCCGGTGTGTCAGAATCTGACGGAGGGGGACGGCCCCTGCTCCATCTGCGCCAGCCCCAAGCGGGACGCCTCCGTCATCTGTGTGGTGGCCGACCCGAAGGACGTGGTGGCCATGGAGCGGGCCCGGGAGTACCAGGGGCTCTACCACGTGCTCCACGGGGTGATCTCCCCCATGAACCACGTGGGGCCGGATGACCTGCACATCAAGTCCCTGGTAGAGCGGGTGGCCGCCGGCGGGGTCCAGGAGGTCATCATGGCCACCAATCCCGACACGGAGGGGGAGGCCACCGCCATGTACCTTTCCCGGCTGCTGCGCCCCTTTGGGGTGAAGATCACCCGTCTGGCCTACGGCATCCCGGTGGGCAGCCACCTGGAGTACGCCGACGACGCCACCCTGATGCGGGCCCTGGAGGGCCGTCAGGAGATGTGAGAATTTGAACGCCGCACTCCCGTGGGAGTGCGGCGTTTTTACGCCTGTTTTTCTGGGCATTTTCGACGGCGGCGCATGGGCACCATTTCTTCGGGACGCTGACTGGATCGGCTTGATCTCCCCCCAGATTTTTAAAACTTATCGCAATATACCAATTTTAAATTACTACATGTTTTGACTCGGCATCTGATATGGTCACTTTTCAAGGCGCCTCCTGACGCCGCCGCTGCGCGCGGCAGAGCGGGCCCGGCCCGCTTCTCCTCCCTTCTGCGGGAAAAGATGCGCTTTACGGGGCTTGGCCCCGGTGCTATAATAGGCTCAAATCAGACAAAGGACAGGAGGCCATCTTCATGGTGAATCAACGCATGTTGGGGCTGGGCACCGCCCGGTCCGTCATCCGCGAGCTCTTTGAATACGGCAAGATACGTGCCGCCCAGGTGGGGGCGGAGAATGTCTTCGATTTCTCCCTGGGCAACCCCAGCGTCCCCTGCCCCCAGGAGGTCAACGACACCGCCGTCCGCATCCTTCGGGAGCAGCCGGAGGTCATCCACTGTTACACCAGCGCCCAGGGTGACCAGGAGGCCCGCCAGCGCTTCGCCGACTCCCTCAACCGCCGCTTCGGCACCTGCTATACCGCCGACCAGTTCTACATTACCGTGGGGGCCGCCGCCTCCCTGTGCTGTGTGTTCAACGGCCTGACCTGCCCTGGGGACGAGTTCGTCGTCTTTGCCCCCTACTTCCCGGAGTATAAGGTCTTTATCGAGGGCGCTGGGGCCAAGATGGTGCTCATTCCCCCGGAGATCGAGGGATTCCAGATCGACTTTGACGCCTTTGAGGCCGCCATCAGCGAGCACACCAAGGGCGTGGTGGTCAACTCCCCCAACAACCCCTCCGGCGTGGTCTACTCCCGGGAGACGCTGGAGCGGCTGGCCGCCATCCTGACGGAAAAGAGCCGGGCCTACGGCCACCCCATCTACCTGATCTCCGACGAGCCCTACCGGGAGATCGTGTTCTCCGGCTTCCAGGTGCCCTGGATCCCCCAGCTCTACCCAGACACCATCGTGTGCTACTCCTTCAGCAAGTCCCTCTCCCTCCCTGGTGAGCGCCTGGGCTACGTGCTGGTCCCCGCCTCCGTCACCGACAGCCGGGAGGTCTACGCCGCCGTGGCCGGCGCCGGACGGTCTCTGGGCTACGTCAACGCCCCCAGCCTGTTCCAGCAGGTCACCTCCCTGTGCTGCGACCTCACCTCCGACCTGGCGGTCTATGAGCGCAACGCCAAGCTGCTGGTCCCCGCCCTGCGGGAGATGGGCTACCACTGTGTGGAGCCCGGCGGCGCCTTCTACCTCTTCCCCCGCTCCCTGGAGCCCGACGATATGGCCTTCAGCGAGCGGGCCAAGCAGTTCGATCTGCTGCTGGTCCCCGGCTCCGGCTTCGGCGCCCCCGGCCACGTGCGCATCGCCTACTGCGTCCAGACCGACATGATCCAGCGGGCCCTTCCCAAATTCAAGGCCCTGGCCGATTCCTACCGATAAAAAGCATCGGCCCCATCCGTGATGGATGGGGCCGATGCTTTTTACCGCTATCCAAACAATACAAATTCTCGAAGGATGTTTATGGTGCTGATCACATCAATACATATCATAGATGACAGATGAGAAAACTGCCGGTCCTGTTTTTTTAGCCTGCACCTTATCAGCATCACAAGCCGGGCGATCAGGATCACCAAGCTATATGTCCAAATCAGGCTTGGGAAAAGCAGTCCTCCTGGCGAGGCAAACATAAGGTAGAGCCATAGCGGCAGAACAGTATATATTACATATTTCAGCCCTTTCACCAGAAAACGGAAAATCAGGATTCCTTCTAATGCCGTCATTCCCAGTATCAAGATCCAATAGCCAGCCGCTACTGCCTCTGTGGGAAAATTCAACGCAGCAGGCCAATCTTCACCTTTTACTTTTAAAAGTATCACACCTGCAATTCCAGCAGCCACTACAAGCAGAACTTCCCAATAGATTTTTATGAAATTTCTCACTGATTTTTTCATACATCTCTCCGTTATCTGACCATCGCCCCCGCCTTCTTTCAGAATAATATATATCTTTTTCTTTTATTTGTCAATCTTTTTGTCTATTTCCAACAAGAACAATCTCTTTTTTCCTCCCAAATGATTCAAACAGCCCGCTTCACAGCCGGCGGATCAACTCCTCCACGTCCTCCATCCGGGTGGCCCAGCTGGTGACGAAGCGGATCACCGTCCGCTCCTCGTCCAGCTGCTCCCAGAAGCTGAATGCGGCCTTCCGGGCCAGGTCCTCCCGCTGGGCCCGGTCCACCACCAGGAATATCTGGTTGGTGGGGGTGTCCAAATAGAAGGAGAACCCCTTTTCCTGGAATCCCTCTCTCAGCCGCTCCGCTGTCTCGATGGCATTTTTGCCCAGCTTCTGGTAGAGTCCATCGGTGAACAGGGCGTCGAACTGCACCCCCAGCAGCCAGCCCTTGGCCAGCAGGGCGCCCCGCTGCTTCACGGCGGTCATAAAGCGCCCGGGGGCGTTGTGCCGGGGGAAGACCACCGCCTCTCCGAACAGGGCCCCCACCTTGGTCCCCCCGATGTAGAACACGTCGCAGCTGGCCGCCAGGTCCGCCAGGGTCATGCCGCTCCCCCGGCTGGCCAGCCCATAGCCCATCCGGGCGCCGTCCAGGTACAGCGGTATCTTGTATTGCCGGCACACCTTGTGGATCTCCCCCAGCTCCGCCCGGGTATAGAGGGTGCCCAGCTCGGTGGGCCAGGACAGGTACACCATGCCCGGAAATACCATGTGTTCGTGGTTCTCGTCCCCGTAAAAGCCCTCCAGATAGGTCCGCAGCTCCGCCGCTGACAGCTTCCCCTCCCGCTGGGGCAGCTCCAGCACCTTGTGCCCGGTTGCCTCGATGGCTCCCGCCTCATGGGTACAGATGTGTCCCGTGGCGGGGGCGATCACCCCCTCCCAGGGGGCCAGCAGGGCAGAGATCACCGCCTGATTGGTCTGGGTCCCGCCCACCAGGAAAAAGACGTCCCCCTCCGGGCAGCCGCAGGCCCGCCGAATCTTCTCCTTTGCCCGGGCGCAGTATGGATCGGTCCCATATCCGGGATGCTGCTCCCGATTGGTCTCCGCCAGCCGCCGGAGCACCTGCTCGTGGGCCCCCTCAGAGTAGTCGTTGACAAAAGACAGCATGCTCAGTTCCTTCCTCTCTGTAAGATCTCCAGATGAAGGAAGTTTACCACATTTCCCCGGGGATCTCTATACTCTGCCGTCAAAAATCATCGTCTTGTCTGTTCAGCCAGTGATTTTACATACATTTAACCAAAATTCTGCATCCTATTTCTGGACCCAGCCCCCTGCATTTGATATCATACGACTCAGATGATCCGGTCCCGCTTCCGAGCGGACCGCAGCCACAGAGGAGAGCTTGCATGTACGCTATTATCGACATCGGCTCCAATACCATCCGCCTGAATGTCTATCAGGTGGAGGAGGACGGAGCTATCCACAGCATTTTTCAAAGCAAGGAGACGGCCGGCCTGGCCGGCTATGTTCAGGAGGACGGCTCCATGAGCCGGGAGGGCCTCGACCGGGCCGCAGATGCCCTGCTCCGCTTCCGGTCCATCCTGGATGCCCTCCACATTGAGAACCGGGCGGTCTTCGCCACCGCCTCTCTGCGCAACATTACCAACAGCGAGGAGGCGGTCTTCCAGCTCCAGGAGCGCACCGGACTGATGATCCGCCTCCTCTCCGGCCGGGAGGAAGCCATCCTGGACTATGTGGGAGCCACCTCCGGCATGGAGGAGCGGGAGCAGGGCATGGTGCTGGACATCGGCGGCGGCTCCACCGAGTGGGTCTGCTTCTCTCAGGGCAGGATACGCCACGCCGCCTCCATCCCCCTGGGCTCCCTGAACCTGTATAACCGCTGTGTGGAGACCCTGCTCCCCTCCCCCAAAGAACAGGCCAAGATCCGCAAGCAGGTGAAAAAGGCGCTGGACGGCGCCCCCCTGCCCGACTTTCCCTGTCCGGTGATCTGTGGGGTGGGCGGCACCATCCGCGGGGCCGGGAAGCTGTGCAACTACCTCTACAAGCTGCCCGCCGGCAACCGCACCATCACCCTGAACATGGTGGACGGCCTCCTGGAGCGCTTCTCCGCTCCCGCTAAGGCGGACCTCCAGATCCTGCTGAAGATCGTCCCCGAGCGGGTCCACACCCTGCTCCCTGGGCTGGTCATCCTCTCCACCCTGGCCCATCGGTGCCGGGGCGACGCCATTGAGGTCAGCAGCTACGGCGTCCGGGAGGGCTTCCTGCTCACCGAGGTATTGAAACGAAGGAGCGTGACTGTCTGATGGCCCGGGAACCCCAACCTTACATGCAGAACCGCGAGCTCTCCTGGCTCACGTTCAATGAGCGGGTGCTGGAAGAGGCCCGCGATCCCTCCAATCCCCTGGCCGAGCGGCTGAAATTTGTCTCCATCTTCACCAGCAACCTGGACGAATTCTTTATGATCCGGGTGGGCAGCCTCTATGACATGGCTGTCATGGGGGACGACCAGGTGGACAGCCGCACTGGCCTGCTCCCCTCCCAGCAGCTGGAGGCCATCTACCGCCGGGCAGTCCTTCTGATGGAGCAGCGGGACCAGGTCTACGCCCAGCTCCAGACCCAGCTCCAGGCCTATGGGGTCTGCGAAGTCTCCCCCGGCCAGCTCGCCGGGAAGGACAAGGACTTTCTCAAGACCTACTTCAAGACCCAGCTGCTCCCCATCCTCTCCCCTCAGATTGTGGACATCAACCACCCCTTCCCTCACCTCCAGAACAAGAGCGTCTATGTGGTGGCCCGCCTCCATGGGAAGGACCGCAGTCTCTTCGGCATCGTCCCTGTGCCTCCCTCCGCCCCCGAGGTAGTCTATCTCCCCGGGGAGGGACTGCGCTATGTGCGCACCGAACAGCTGCTTCTGGATAACCTGAAGCGGGTCTTTGACCCCTACGGCGTGGCGGAGAAAAACTGTGTCTGCGTCACCCGCAACGCCGATATCGCCCCCCAGGACGAGGGCTTTGATGTGGACGATGACTTCCGCTGCCAGATGCAGAAGCTGCTTCACAAGCGCAAACGGATGGCCGTGGTCCGGCTGGAGTGCGCCGCTCCCCTCAGCGAGGCCCTGTCCGCCTTTCTCTGCAAGCGCTGCCACGTCGCCCCCGCCCAGATCTTCCTCTCCCGGGCTCCCATGCGCATGGGGTTTGTCCACCCCATGCTGAAAAAGCTGCCGGAACCCCTCCACAGTGCGCTGCTCTACCCGCCCTTCTCCCCCCAGACGCCCCCCAAGCCCAAGCGGGAGACCTATCTCCACCTGGTCCAGCGCCGGGACCTGCTTCTCAGCTACCCTTTTGAAAGCATGGAGCCCTTCCTCCGCCTGATCCGGGAGGCCGCCTCCGACCCGTCGGTCCTCTCCATCCAGATCACCATCTACCGCCTGGCCCAGAAGGCCCGGCTCGTGGAGTATCTGTGTGCGGCGGCGGAGAACGGTAAGGAGGTCACTGCCGTCATTGAGCTGCGGGCCCGCTTTGATGAGCAGAACAACATCGACTGGTCCGAGCGCCTGGAGGACGCGGGCTGCCGGGTGATCTACGGGTTCAGCGACTATAAGATCCACTCTAAGGTGTGTCTCATCACCCTGAAAGGCAAATCCGGCATCCAGTACGTCACCCAGATTGGCACCGGCAACTACAACGAGAAGACCTCAGAGCAGTACACAGACCTCTCCCTCATCACCGCGGATCAGGGCATCGGCCGGGATGCAGCGGAATTTTTCAAAAACATGGCTGTGGGCAATCTGGAGGGCAGCTACCACAACCTCCTGGTCTCCCCCTCCAACCTGAAGCAGATCATCCTCCTGCTCATCGGGGAAGAGACCGCCCGGGGCAGCCACGGCCGCATCATCATGAAGATGAACTCCCTCACCGACTACGATGTCATGGAAAAGCTGGCCGAGGCCTCTCGTGCAGGGGTTCGGGTCGATCTCATCATCCGCGGCATCTGCTGCCTGCGGCCCGGCGTCCCCGGCCACACGGAGCACATCTCCGTCACCAGCGTGGTGGGGCGCTTTTTGGAGCACTCCCGCATCTACAGCTTTGGCTCTGGAGAGAACCAGCGCCTCTTCCTGGGTTCGGCGGACATGATGACCCGCAACACCCAGCGCCGGGTGGAGGTCATCTGTCCCGTCTATGCCACCCACACCAAGGCCCGCTTGAATCACATTCTGGACATCCTGCTGCGAGACACCGTGAAGGCCCGGGCCCTGGACAGTGAAGGGAGCTATCAAAAAAAAGTGCCCGCCCCGGGCGCCCCCGGCCTCTCCTCTCAGGACTTCTTCATGGACGAGGCCGTTCGGAGCTGCCGGGAGGTGGAATTTGCCGCCCGTGCCCTGCCCTCCGGTCCCTTGGGCGGCCTGCTGCGCCGTCTCCGCCGCCGCGGATGAGCCCCGCCGTCCGCCCGGCCCCCGTTCTCTGAGCCGGTTTCCTTCCTGCCGTTTCCCTGATCTGAAAATGATGGAAAATCAACAAAAACAGGAAAGCCTTTTCCTGCATAGTCCGCTTCTCCAGGGCAATGCTATGCTCGGATGTTCCATCCAACGAAACAAAGAAGATCAAAATGAACAGGTAAAGGAGAAACGAATTATGTCTACCAACAAGCAGTCTCTGGTCCCCAATGCCCGCGAGGCTCTGAATAAGTTCAAGATGGAAGCGGCCAACGAGGTGGGTGTCAACCTGAAGCAGGGCTACAACGGCGACCTGACCAGCAAGCAGGCCGGTTCCGTGGGCGGCCAGATGGTCAAGAAGATGATCGAAGCCTACGAGAACGGCATGAAGTAATTGCCGCCTCTCTGATCGGATGCGGAAGGCGTCCCCCCGCTGTCCCCTATGGGCTGCGGGGGGACGCTTGCTTTTTCCCCGAAAGATCAAAAAAAATTAAAAACCTCTTTACAACATTACATTAGCGTGCTAAAATGTGAAAGTGTCAAATGCCCCGTTTTTGACCAATCTGCATTTTGGAGGATCTCTCGGTATGAAAAAGATGTTGTCTCTTGTAATGGCGATCACTATGTGCCTGTCTCTGGCCGCCTGCTCTGGCGGGACCACTTCTCAGGGGGAGAGCAGCCAGTCTCCCGCTGCCAGCACCCCCGCTGCCAGCACCCCCGCCGCCAGCTCCAGCCAGGGGGCATCCAGCACTCCCGCGGACGCGGAAAGCGACCTGGCCTATGTCCAGGACCAGGGCACCCTGTATGTGGGTATCACCAATTTCGCCCCGATGGACTATAAGGAAGCGGGGAGTGACGAGTGGATCGGCTTTGATGCCGACATGGCCAAGGCCTTTGCCGAGAGCCTGGGCGTGAACGTGGAGTTCCAGGAGATCACCTGGGACTATAAGGTCCAGGAGCTGGACTCCAAGACCATTGACTGTGTATGGAACGGCATGACCATCAACGACGAGGTCACCGCCGCCATGGGCGTCTCCGAGCCCTACTGCACCAACTATCAGACCCTGGTCTACCCCGCCGACAGGGCAGCGGACTTTGAGGGGCTGACCTCTCTGGAGGGGCTGAGCATCGCCGTAGAGTCCGGCTCCGCCGGTGAGGACGCCGCCGAGGAGCTGGGGGCCACCACCGTGCCCGTGCAGTCCCAGGCCAACACCCTGATGGAGGTCGCCTCCGGCACCTCCGATGCCGCTGTTATCGACGTGCTCATGGCCGCCGAGATGACCGGCGAGGGCACCAGCTACGGCGATCTGGTGTACGACCTTAACCTTAACGACATGAGAGCAGAGGCATCTGAGTTCTACGGCGTGGGCTTCCGCAAGGGCTCTGACCTGGTGGATGCTTTCAACGAGTTCTGGAAGCAGGCCGTGGCTGACGGCACCGTGGAGCAGATTGCTGCCACCTATGGCCTGCAGGATGCCGTCATCCTGGAGTAAACGATCTCCGCAGCTGAATCCCTCAAAAGCAGAGAGCGGGTCCGCTCTCTGCTTTTGAGCGGTTGCGCCCCACTATCACAGACAGAGAGGACGACCCCTATGCTCGACTTTTTTCAATCACCAGTGACCCAGACGGTACTGATAGCCTTGAACCAAGGGTTTCTTGTAACCCTGGAGCTGTTTTTCGTGACCCTGATCGGGGCGCTCCCTCTGGGGCTGGTCATCGCCTTCGGCTCCATGAACCGCTGGACGCCCCTGTCCCGGCCCACCCGGTGGGTCCTGCTCCGCCGGGGGCAGGAGCCCGGCCGGGTGGCCCGGGCGCTCATTTCCTTCCGCCCCATCAGCCTGGTCACCCGTCTGCTGGTCTGGATTGTCCGGGGCACGCCCCTGATCCTGCAGATCATCGCCCTGTTTTATGTGCCCGGTCTGATACTGGAGGATGGCAGCCCATGGCCCCGGGGCGAGGTGGGACGGATGGCGGCGGTATGCGTGGCCTTCATCATCAACTACGCCTTCTATTTTTCCGAGATTTACCGGGGCGGCATCCAGGGGGTGCCGGCGGGGCAGAACGAGGCCGGCCTGGTGCTGGGCATGACCAAGCGGCAGATTTTTTTCAAGGTCACCCTGCTCCAGATGGTCAAGCGCATCGTGCCCCCCATGTCCAACGAGATCATCACCTTGGTCAAGGACACCTCCCTGGCCCGTGCCATTGCGCTGCAGGAGGTCATCTGGGCGGCTGAGTCCTTCATGAAGGGCAATCAGGGGATCTCCGGCCTGTGGTGGCCGCTGATGTTCACGGCGGTCTACTACCTGGCCTTCAGCGCCATCGTGACCATGGTGCTGGGCCGGCTGGAAAAGAAGCTGGACTACTTCCGGGTATAAGGGGGAGCGAACATGCCGATCTTAGAAGTACATCATATTGAAAAGCACTTTGGCGCGACCCGGGTGCTGGAGGACATCAGCTTTGACCTGGAGCAGGGCCAGGCTCTGGCCATCATCGGCTCCTCCGGCAGCGGCAAGACCACCCTGCTGCGGTGCCTGAACTTTCTGGAGACCCCCGACCAGGGGCAGATCGTCGTCCAGGGGGACACTCTGTTCGACGCCGACGATCCCGCCACCCAGCGGGAGAGCGAGGTGCGGAAAAAGCGGCTCCATTTCGGCCTGGTGTTCCAGTCCTTCAACCTGTTCCCCCAGTACACCGCCCTGCGGAACGTCACCCTGGCCAAGGAGCTCCTCAGCCAGGAACGGCCCGACTTCAAAGCCAACCGGAAGCAGATCCTGGAGGAGATCCAGGCCGAGGGCCGGGAGCTGCTGGCCAAGATGGGTCTGAGTGACCGCGCGGACCACTACCCCAGTCAGCTCTCCGGCGGCCAGCAGCAGCGGGTGGCCATCGCCCGGGCCCTGGCCCTCCACCCGGACATCCTTTGCTTTGATGAGCCCACCTCCGCCCTGGACCCGGAGCTCACCGGTGAGGTGCTCAAGGTCATCCGCTCCCTGGCGGAGCAGAAGACCACCATGATCATCGTCACCCACGAGATGGCCTTCGCCCGGGATGTGGCCGATCAGGTCATCTTCATGGATGGCGGCGTCATTGTGGAGCAGGGCCCAGCCCATCAGGTCATCGAGCACCCCTCTCAGGAGCGCACCCGGCAGTTCCTCTCCCGGTATGCGGAGAGTTGAGCACACCACAATTTTAAACCTCACCAGTGGGAGCTTCTTGTATAAGGAAGCTCCCACTCAGCTTGTGGAAAAAAACTCCTGCTCGGAGTTCCAGCGCCCGCAGGCAGCCGAGTAAGGTTTGATTGCGTCATTTCTCAGGGCATGTGCCTTAGAAATGATGCTTTTCATGAAATCTTTACCCACAATTCTGCAAAGAATTGTGGGTAAACTTTTCTAAGCTCCTGCTCGAAAAAGCGGCAGAGCTACTTTTTCAACAGTCTCACCGTCCTGACTCCACATTCTTTTCCCCTCCCCTGCATAGAATGGAGCGGAGGTGAAATGACCTTGGATCTGAGAAACAACACCATTACGGTGGGGGAGCTGCTGGATAACCGGGCCTCCCGGTCTGTGTTCCAGCGCCGGTTTGGGAAATTCATGAACCACCCGCTGGTGGGGGCCTCCCGGTCCCTGACCCTGGCTCAGCTGGCGGAGATGGCTGCCGTCTGGCTGCCCCAGAGGACCATCCAGGAGACCATTCAGGAGCTGCGTCAGCTGTAACATGACATAACGCACAGGGGGCGTGCCCAGCAGGCACGCCCCCTGTGCGTCTGGCCCCTATCGGGAGGACATCTCCTCCAGCCCGGAGCCCGCCGCTTCCGGCCCTGAGGCGCCGCATCCGGCCAGCAGCGGCAGCAGGACCAGCGCCGCCGTCCCTCCAGCTCTTCTTTTTCTCATCCTCCGTCCCCCTCTCCCTATCCATATGAAACAGCCGGGAGGTCCTTCCACCTCCCGGCTGCCGCCGCGCTCAGCCCTCCTGGGCCGGCTGGTCCTCCTCCGGAAGCGCCAGCTCAGGGGCCGCCGGGTCAGTGAACACTTTTTGAAAGATCTCGCCGCTCATGGTCTCATGGACCAGCAGATAGCGTGCGGTGAGCTCCAGCTCCTGCCGCCGCCGGGTCAGGATCTCTTCACACCGGGCATAGGCCCGGTCCACGATCGCCTTGACCTCCTCGTCGATCTGGCCTGCCACCTCCTCGGAGTAGGTCCGGGCCTGGGCCATGGTGCGGCCGATGAACACTTCATCGTTCTCGTTGCCGTAGGCGATGGTCCCCAGCCGCTCGCTCATGCCGTACTTGGTGACCATAGCCCGGGCAGTCTGAGACGCCTTCTGGATGTCGCTGGAGGCACCGGTGGAGATGTCGTTGAGCACCAGCTGCTCCGCCACCCGGCCGCCCAGGCAGACAGCAATGCGCTCCTCCAGCTCCCGCTTGGACAGATAGGCCCGGTCCTCCCTGGGCAGAGAGATGGTCATGCCTCCCGCCTGTCCCCGGGGCACGATGGTAATCTGGTGCACGGGGTCCTGGCTGTCCAGCTCGTGGATCACCACGGCGTGGCCCGCCTCGTGGTAGGCGGTAAGCCGCCTGGCATGGGGCGTCACCACCCGGCTGCGCTTCTCCGGGCCGGCAATTACTTTCATCATGGCCTCGTGGAGGTCCTGGCGGGTAATGAAACGCCGGTCCTCCCGGGCAGAGAGCAGAGCCGCCTCATTGAGCAGGTTCTCCAGATCCGCACCGGTGAAGCCGGAGGTGGCCTTCGCCACATCGGAGAGGGATACGTCCTCCGCCAGGGGCTTCTTCCGGGCGTGGACCTTCAGGATCTCCTCCCGGCCCTTGATGTCGGGCAGTCCCACATAGATCTGGCGGTCGAACCGGCCAGGCCGCAGCAGGGCGGGGTCCAGGATGTCCGGCCGGTTGGTGGCCGCCATGACGATGACCCCCTCATTGGAGCCAAAGCCGTCCATCTCCACCAGCAGCTGGTTCAGGGTCTGTTCCCGCTCGTCGTGGCCGCCGCCCAGGCCGGCGCCCCGCTGCCGGCCCACCGCGTCGATCTCGTCGATGAACACGATGGCGGGGGCGTCCTTCTTGGCCTGGTCGAACAGGTCCCGCACCCGGCTGGCACCCACACCCACATACAGCTCCACGAAGTCAGAGCCCGAGATGGACAGGAAGTGGACCCCCGCCTCGCCGGCCACCGCCTTGGCGATGAGGGTCTTGCCCGTGCCCGGAGGCCCCACCAGCAGCACGCCCTTGGGGATGCGGGCGCCCAGGGCGGTGAACTTCTGGGGGTCCCGGAGGAACTCCACGATCTCTTCCAACTCCTCCTTCTCCTCATCCGCACCGGCCACATCGTTGAAGGTGACCTTCTTCCCCTGGTCTGCCAGGGTGCGGGTGCGGGCATGGCCGAAGCGGGACGGCCCCCCTCCTCCGCCGCCCCCAGTGTTCTGCCGCAGATACATGGTGTACATCAGGATGCCGAAGCCCAGCAGGATCACCAGGTAGGGCACATAGACGAACCACCAAGGCTCCGCCCAGCCGGCGGGGTAGTCATAGTCCTGGATGATCCCAGCCTGGCGCTGGCTGTCGATAAGCTCGTGCAGGTCGTTATAGAACACATTGAAGTCGGCCAGGTGGTACTTCAGGGTGGAGGTGTCCTCCCCCTCCCCCCGCAGAGTCAGAGTGAGCACATTGTCCTCCACGGAGAAGTACTTCACCTTCTCCTGCTCAAAGAGCAGGCGGATCTCATTATAAGTGGGGTCATCCGGCTCGTTCATCTGCTGCACCGCATTGAAGGTGAACACCATCACCAGGATGGCCAGCAGATAGAAGATCAGGTCCCGCGCGCTGAACCGTTTCAGGAAAACCACGTCCTTTCCGGCGGATCACAAATTTCAGGAGGCCGCCGCCCTCCAAGTCTCTCCGGCTCAGCCGCCGTAGACCTCCGGCTTCAGGATGCCGATGTAGGGCAGGTTCCGGTAATGCTCTGCGTAATCCAGCCCATAGCCCACCACAAAGGCGTCTGGAATGGTGAAGCCGGAGTAGTGGACCTCCACTGGCTTGACCCGGCGCTCCGGCTTGTCCAGCAGGGTACACAGCCGGATGGAGGCCGGGCTGCGCTGCTCTAGCACCTTCAGCAGATAGCTCAGGGTGTTTCCGCTGTCCAGGATATCCTCCACCACGATGATGTTCTTCCCCGTGATGTCGCTGGACAGGTCCTTGGTGATCTGCACCTGGCCGCTGGAGGAGGTCCCGCCGCCATAGGAGGACACCGCCATGAAGTCCACCGTACAGGGCAGATCGATGCGCCGGCACAGGTCCGCCATGAACACAAAGGAACCTCGGAGCACGCTGACCAGCATGATCTCCTGTCCGACGTAGTCCCGGTTGATCTCACCGGCGATCTCCTTCACCCGCTGGGCCAGCTGTTCCTCTGAAAACAGTATTTCCTGGATATCCTTTTCCAACATGAAATATTCTCCTTTTCTTTTCGCCGTAATATGCCAGCAGGGCTCCCCCAGGCGGGGCAGAAAGGCCGCGTCCGGCCCCAGCTCCGCCACCGCAGCCACCCTGCCGCCGCTGTCCAGCACAGGGACGGTATCCCGCAGGTGCCTGGGCAGCTTCTGGTCGATCATGATTTTTTTCACGGTTCGGCCCGGACGGCCCGGACGCTCCAGCCGGTCCCCGGTCCTCCGGGGACGGACGGTGAGCCCCTCTGCCCCAGCCAGCCAGAATTCCCGGCCCGACTGGGGCTCCCCTTGGTACACCGCTGCCGCGCAGGTCAGGGTCCACTCCCCCGTCCGCAGCTGCCCGGGCATGGGGAGGGATGCCTCCTCCAGTGCCGGGGGCGCAGTCTCCCGGGTGAGCACCAGCATCTCATACTCCCGTCGGGCGGTGATGCCCTCCGGCAGATCCAGCCGGGCAGAGGGGTCCCTCCCCCGGCACAGGGCCACCACCCCCCCCAGATGGGGGGCGGCCAGATCGGTATCTCCGTCCCGCAGGCGGGCCAGCAGCAGCCGGGCCGCCCGGGGCGCCAAGGCGTCAGGCAGATCCCCCACCGCTGCCGCGGGCAGGCGGAGGGTCCCCGCGCGGGGGAGGAGGTCCGCCACCGCCTTTTCCGCCAGGCCGGTGAGGTAGTCCTCGTCTGTCCGCAGCAGGGCTGCGGTCTCCGCCGTCCGTCTGGCGAAGCCGGGGCACATGTCCTCCAGCTCCGGCACCACCTGCCAGCGCAGGCGGTTGCGGGAAAAGGACTCGTCCCTGTTGGAGCTGTCCTCCACATGGGGCAGTCCGTAGAGGCGCAGATATTCCTCCACCTGGGCCCGTGTGGTGGTGAGCATGGGGCGGATCAGCCCCTCCCCCACCGGGCGGATGCCGGTCAGCCCCCGCAGGCCGCTGCCCCGGAGCAGGTGGAGCAGGATGGTCTCTCCATTGTCATCCGCGGTGTGGGCGGTGGCGATCAGGGCTCCGCCCAGCTCTGCCGCGGTCTCCCGGAGGAAGGCGTAACGCATCTCCCGGGCGGTCTCCTCCAGGCCTCGTCCCAGCTCTCCGGCCTGGGCAGCCACGTCGCCCCGGCCCACATAGAGGGGGACACCGGGCAGCTCATGTCCGTCCACCTGGGCGGGGCCGCACCACTGGGCGACGAAGCGGCGGACGAATGCTTCGTCCCGCCGGGATTCCTCCCCCCGCAGCTGATGGTTGTAGTGGGCGGCAGCCAGACGGAACCCCATCCGCTCCCGGAGCAGGTACAGCCGGTGCAGGAGATACACCGAGTCCGCCCCCCCAGAGCAGGCGCACAGCACCGTGCTCCCCGGCGGGATCATTCCGTAGGTCTCGATGAGGGCGTTCAGCCCATGGAACGGGCTGGAATGGGCCATGGTCAATACTCCTCATGGGTCCGGTCGATGGAGGAGAAGGTGGTGTACTCAGGCAGCCACTGGAGCTCCACCGTCCGGGTCTCCCCGTGCCGGTTTTTGGCGATGATGCACTCGGCCAGGTTGTGGTTTTCTGATTCTTTCTCGTAGTAGTCCTCCCGGTAGAGGAACATGACGATATCGGCGTCCTGCTCGATGGCCCCCGATTCCCGCAGATCTGAGAGCATGGGCCGCTTATTGGTCCGGCTCTCGTTGGCACGGGAGAGCTGAGACAGGCACAGCACCGGCACGTTCAGTTCCTTGGCCATGATCTTCAGGGCCCGAGAGATGTCGGAGACGATCTGCTGCCGGTTGTCGCCGCTGCGCTCCTTTCCGCCGGCGGAGGTCATCAGCTGGAGGTAGTCGATGACCACCAGCCCCAGGTCCTCCACCCGGCGGCATTTGGCGTTGATATCGGCCACCGACACCGTAGAGTCGTCGTCGATGAGGATCTTAGTGCGGTTCAGGGCGTCGGCGGCGGCGGCCACTTTCTCCCAGTCGCTCTCATTGAGCTTTCCGGTCACCAGCTTTTTGTTGTCCACAAAGGATTCGTTGGAGATCAGGCGCAGCACCAGCTGCTCCCGGCTCATCTCCAGGGAGAAAAAGGCCACGCTCTTCCCGGAGAACTTGCCCGCGTGGAGCAGGATGTTCAGCGCCATGGAGGTCTTTCCCATGCCGGGCCGGGCGGCCAGCAGGATCAGGTCGGACTTGTTCAGGCCGGAGATGGCCAGATCCAGGTCCCCCAGTCCGGTGGACAGGCCGGGCACCGCCGCATCGCTGGCGGCCAGCTCATTGAGCCGGTCATACACATCCAGCAGCACCGCGGAGATGGGTGTCAGTCCCCGGGCGGCCCGCCCCTGCCGGATGGCGTAGACCCGCTGCTCCGCCGCCTCCAGCACGTCCTGGCCGCTGTCTGTGCCCTGCTGGACCATAGCGGTCATGTCCCCCGCCGTCTCGGCGATGCGCCGCAGCAGGGTCTTGTCCTTGATGATGGCCACGTACTCCCCCACGTTGGCCGCAGTGGGCGTGGTGTCCATCAGCTGGAGGATGTAGTTGCGGGAGACATTCTCGTCGTAGACCCCGTTTTTCCGCATGTTCTCCAGCACCGTCACCGGGTCGATGGTGAGGGAGAAGTTGAACATGGAGTAAATGGTCTCGTAGATCTCCCGGTTCTGCCGGATATAGAAGTCCTCCGGCCGGAGCTGCTCGATCACATCCGGGACACAGCGGGGGTCGATGAGCATGGAGCCCAGCACGGCCTGCTCCGCCTCCACAGAATGGGGGAGCTGCTTAAGGAGCAGCTCTTCCTCTTCCAGCGCCATATGAGACCACCTGCCTTCCAAATCAGGAATTCAAAATCGAGAGTTCGGGATTTTGGTGCCCGGAACCGCCGGACGGTGGGAGGGCCGCGCATCAACGCTCTGCACAGCGCCCCTCTCCTCACCCCTCACCGTCCTTCTCAGGCCTCCGCCACCATGACGTTTACCGTGCCGACCACCTCATAGCCCAGCTTGGCGCGGATCTGATAGCCGCCGCAGGCCTTGATGGGTTCGTCCAGAACCAGCTTGGTCTTGGCGATCTCCACCTGGTGCTGCTCGGCCAGGGCCTCGGAGATCTCCTTGGCCGTCACAGCGCCGAAGAGGCGCCCGCCCTCGCCGGCCTTGGCGGTGATCTTCACCATCAGTCCCTCCAACTGCTTGGCGGTGGCCTCGGCCTGCGCCTTCTCGGCGGCCTCCTGGGCCTTGCGTGCCTTCTCCTGCTGCTTCATGGTGTTGATATTGTCCGCCGTGGCAGAGACGGCCAGCTTCCGGGGCAGAAGGAAGTTGCGGGCGTATCCGTCGGAGACCTCCACCATCTGGCCCTTCTTGCCCTGGCCCTTGACATCCTGCTGTAAAATCACTTTCATGTTGTGTTCCTCCAAATACTATCAGTAATAATTTTAGGAAATATCTTATTTGGGAATGAGCGGCTCCCTCAGGAGTCCTCCTCCAGATAGCGGTCGATGGCCTGTGTCAGCTCCACGGCCACCTGTTCCAGCGTCTTGCCCGCCACCTGTCCGCCGGCGGCGGCGGCGTTGCCTCCGCCCCCCAGCTGCTCCAGGATGACCTGGACGTTGGTGTCTCCCATGGAGCGGCCTGAGATGATGATCTGCTCCCCGTCGGGAAAGAGCACAAAGGAGGTGCTGATCCCCACGATGTTCAGCAGCTCGTCCGCCGCCTGGGCCGCTGTCACCCGGCCCACCGTGTGGTCCACCACGGCAATGGCGATGTGGTCCCGGTACAGCTTCGCATTCTGGATGATATCGTATTTGGCGATGGTGCCGGACAGGTCGTTCTGGAACAGCCGCTTCACCTCCCCGGTGTCGGCGCCGGAGCGGCGCAGGAAAGCTGCCGCCTCAAAGGTGCGGCCGCCGGTGCGCATGGTGAAGTTTTTGGTATCCAGCACGATGCCCGCCAGCAGGGCCTCCGCCTCTGTGCGGAGCAGGTCGGTGGGCTCTGCGATGTACTGGAGCAGCTCGGTGACCAGCTCACAGGCGGAGGAGGCGTAGGGCTCGTGGTAGTTCAGCGCCGCTCCCTCGATATAGGTGGCCGCCCGCCGGTGGTGGTCGATGACCGCCACCCGGTTGCAGGACTCCAGCAGCTCCTGGGCTTGGACCTGCTCCGGGCGGTTGGTGTCCACCACCACCACCAGGGAGCGGCTGTCCGCCGCCACCAGGGCCTCCTGGGCACTGAGGAAATTCCCCCGGTACTCGGGCAGCTGGTCCAGCTTATCCAGGATGGGCTTGGAGGGATTGGTCCCCCCCTCCCGGATGATGTAGGCGGGGACTCCTTTTTTCCGGGCGATGGCGCACACGCCCACCGCGGCGCCGGTGGCGTCCATGTCGGGCATCTTGTGGCCCATGATGAACAGTTTGGAGGAGTCGGACACCAGGGCGGACAGGGCGTTTGCCATCACCCGGCTCTTCACCTTTGTGCGCTTCTCCGTCTCGGTGGAGTGGCCTCCATAAAACTCAAAGGTGAACTTGTTGCGGATGACCGCCTGGTCTCCCCCCCGGGAGAGGGCCATCTCAATGGACAGGTTAGCGTACTGCATCAGCTCCTGGAAGCTGCCGCCGTCCTTGCCGATGCCGATGGACAGGGTCGCCGCCAGGCCGCTGGAATTGACCACCTGGTGGATGGTGTCCAGGATGTCGAACTTCTGGTCCACGAACCGGGACAGGTACTGCTCCTCGAACAGGAGCAGGTAACGGTCCCGCTCCATTCTGCGGAGCATGCCCCCGGTGCCCGCCACCCAGGCATCCAGCCGGGCGTTGACCTCGGCGTAGATGGTGGATCGCTGGTTCTCCGTCTGGTTCTTCATCAGGTCCTCATAGTTGTCCAGCAGCAGCACCGCCATCACCGGGCGGCTCCCCCGGAACTGGTCCCGCACCTGGCAGAACTCGGTCACGTCCACCCAGTAGGTGGTGGCCAGGAAGCCCCCCTCCCGGCCCGAGGCCCGGACCAGGTGTCCGTACACCAGAAAGCGGCGGGGACCGAAGGTGACCTCGGTGGGGCACTCGTTTTTCCCCTCCATGAGCCAGCGGGTATCAAAATCCGGGATCACGCTGCTCAGCTTGGCGTCGAACAGGTGCTCCTTCTCCCCTGCCAGATGGAGAAAACGGTCATTGGTCCAGATGATGTCGTCGCTCTCCGGCCGGAAGATCACCATGGGCAGGGGGGAGTTTACCATGGTGTCCTTGGTGGCCACATCCATGTTCCCGGTGACGTTCTCGATGTACTTGGCTATCTCCCGCCGCCGCCGGCGGCTGTTCTCCCGGTAATACAGCCCCAGCAGGACCACCACCACGGCCTCCGCCGCCGCCAGATACAGGCTGAAAAAGGCGGATGCCGCGGCAAACAGGATCAGACAGACGAAATAGAGCTGAAAGCTTGGCTGAAGCATCTGCGTCATTTTTCGGTTCAAGATCCGTTCCTCCTCTTCGGGGCGGCCGTTCCTCCCCCTCCCGGGGGCGGGACCTCCTATCACAACAAAAAGGTCCGCCCGTCAGCAGGACCTTCTTCACGCCCCATTCCCGCGCCGTGCCGCCGTATCAGCGCGGTGATTGGTGATATTATATCAAACCCCCAGGGGAAAAACAATAGCAAACCGTCCAGGCGGGGCCATTCTCTGGGGAAATGGCGGAATTCTTTCCCTAAAAAGTTGGGCCGGCCCCACTTTTCCCACGATTACCCGTTGCGTCTGAAAAAAAAGGCTGATATAATATGGAAATACCAGAAAAGCCGTCCTCCAAACCAGGACCGCTCGATTTGAGTTTACTTTAGGAGGAAACCAAGATGCAAGAGATCAAGATCACCCGCGCCGAGCAGCGGAAGGAGAAGCCTGACTCCTCCAAGCTGGTCTTCGGCAAGTATATGACCGACCACATGTTTGTGGTGGACTATGACGAGGGTCAGGGCTGGCATGACGCCCGCATCGTCCCCTATGCCCCCCTCCAGATCGACCCAGCCGCCAAGGTCCTCCATTACGCCCAGGAGATCTTCGAGGGTCTGAAAGCCTACCGCACCGCAGACGGCTCCATCCAGCTGTTCCGCCCCATGGACAACGTGCGTCGGCTGAACCTGTCCTGCGAGCGCATTGCCCTGCCCGAGGTGCCTGAAGACCTGGCCCTGGCCGGTATCACTGAGCTGGTCAAGCTGGATCAGGAGTGGGTCCCCTATGAGAAGGACACCTCCCTGTATATCCGTCCCTTTGTCATTGGTCTGGACCCCACCCTGGGCGTCCACACCTCCCACCACTGCCAGTATATCGTCATCGTCTGCCCTGTGGGCGCCTACTACCCCGAGGGACTGGCCCCCACCAAGATCTATATCGAGGACCAGGACGTCCGCGCCGTTCGGGGCGGCACCGGCATGGCCAAGACCGGCGGCAACTACGCCGCCTCCCTGCGGGCGGGCAACCGCGCCGAGCAGAAGGGTTACACCCAGGTCCTGTGGCTGGACGGCGTCCACCGCAAATATATTGAGGAAGTAGGCGCTATGAACGTCATGTTCAAGGTGAACGGCAAGATCCTCACCCCCGACCTGAACGGTTCCGTGCTGGACGGCATCACCCGCCGCTCCTGCATCCAGCTGCTGAAGGACTGGGGCTATGAGGTGGAGGAGCGCCGCATCTCCGCCGAGGAGCTCTTCCAGGCCGCCAAGGACGGAACCCTGGAGGAGGCCTGGGGCACCGGCACCGCTGCTGTGGTCTCCCCCATCGGCGAGCTGGCCGAGGGGGACGAGAAGGCCATCATCAACCACAATGAGATCGGCCCTGTCACCCAGAAGCTGTACGACACCCTCACCGGCATTCAGTGGGGCCGCGTTCCCGATCCCCACGGCTGGATCATGAAGCTGTAAGCAGATTTTTTAAACTCAAGGGCCGCCCCGGTGGGGCGGCCCTTGAGCCTTTTTTCTGACGCCGGCTCCGCCGGACTATTTTTACAGTTTCATGGGGGGATAGAACTGCACCGAGGTCACCGGGTCCAGTCCCACCTTCTCCGCCTTCATGGCGTACTCCTCCGCGCTGCCGGTGGTGAAGATGTCCAGCCGTCCGGGCTGAGGGCCGTCGTTCACCAAGCCGTCCCGCTCCAGATAGGCCAACACGTCCTTGGCCATCTGCTCCGCCGGGTCCAGCAGCCGCAGGCCCGGGAAGAGCCTGTGGATATTTTCCTCCACCAAGGGATAGTGGGTGCAGCCCAGCACACAGCATTCGATCTGCTCGTCCCGGACCAGTCCCTCCAGGTTCTTCTGTACATCTGCATCGATCAGCGCCTGTCCCTCCGGCCTGCCCACGTTTCGCTCCACCACGTTGGCCAGGTCAGGGCAGCCATGGCTGATGACCACCTTGTCCGGCGCTGCCTTGCCGATCAGATCCGGGTAGCAGTGAGTGGAGGCAGTGAAGCAGGTGGAGATGACTCCTACCTTATGGACATCCAAGTCCTTTACCGCGTCCGCACCCGCCTGGACTACGCTGAGCACCGGGCAGCTCATCTCATCCCGGTACTGATCAATGAGGCAGGAAATGGTGTTGCAGGCCACCAGCAGGGCCTTGACCCCCTTTTCTTCCATGAAGCGCAGCATGTAGCGGGTCATAGTGAGGATCTCCTCCGCGGTGTGGTTGCCATAGGGCGTGTTGGCCCCGTCCCCCAGATAGACCAGATTCTCCCGCGGGAGCAGCTTCTGCACCTTCCGGGCCACGCTGAAGCCGCCTATCCCCGAATCGATGATCCCAATGGGGCTTTCTTTGCTGAACATGATGATCTCCTTCTTTCTTTGTTGTCCCGCTCCGGCCCTTCCGGCCGGGCATGTCAGTGGTCTCGTTCTACTGCTCCGTCCGCTCTGTCTCTTCGGCGCCTGCCGCAGCCAGGCTCCCGTCCAAGGTGTTCAGCTCATATATCTCGGTGTCGGTGGTGATGTGCCAGACCGGGATCAGCGAGATGGGACCCCCCAGGGCGTTGGAGAGGGTATAGGCAATCTCGATCTCCCGGACCTCACTGCAGATGTCCATCCGCTCGCTCAGGCCCGCATAAAAGCGCATCAGCGCCGTCGTCGCCGTGATGGGCGTACCTGCTGTGGTCTGGGGCGTCCCGGTGAGACGCCGGCCCTCCTCGATCCGCTTCAGCTCGCCCCCCTCGTAGACCAAGGTCGCCCGACAGGGCAGCACCGGCACGCCGTTCCACAGCTGCCGCAGGGTGACGCTCCCGTCCTGGGCGTTGCCCGCGCTGCTCACCACCTCCCCCTGGAAGTGGAGCAGCTCCATGGTCTCCAGAGCATGCTCCGCCATCTCCGCCCCCTCTGGGACCGGGAAGGCGCCGCTCTGAAAGTCGGCCCAGAACTCCCCGCTGCTGTGGCACTGGAGCAGCCCCCGCTCCCCCTCATAGACATAGACCTCGCCGCTGCGTTCCTCCCGGGTCAGGCCATCCCCCAGCAGCGCTGCTGCCAGGGTCTGCTCTTCCTCCAGGTCCCGTTCCATGCCCATGGGCGGCAGCTCCGCAGACCTGGGCACGATGCGCTCGTCCACCTGGATGCCCCGCTCCGCCAGGAAGGAGACGGCCTGCTCCAGCGCCTTGTCCTGGAGCTGCCAGTCCCGGATCTCCCGCCAGCCCACAAAGGCCAGCAGGCACAGGTTGGTCACCAGCAGCATCAGGATGATGATATTTTTGATCTTGGGCCAGGCCACGGCTCTCCCTCCCCTCCGGTCTCTCTCACCGGGCGATCCAGCCGGCGGTGACCGTTCCGCCGCCGCTGTCCTGATATCCCAGCAGCAGCTCCCGGCCCTCCAGCCCCGCCGCCTCCATGGCGGCCATGGCCTGGAGCCGGGGCAGCACCAGCCCGCTCTCCGCCGTCTCCTCATAGCTTCTGGCCTGGAGGGTGATCTCCGCGATCTGTCCGTTCTGCACCAGGAACCGGGCCGCGCATCCCTCCTCGTACACCTGGACTGCCGCGCCGTCCAGACAGTAGCCGAACTCCACCGCCCAGCCCCCCGTGATCCGCTCCACATGGGTGAGCACCAGCCGGGCGGCCCCGCACTGGGTGCCCAGTGTCTCGGAGACCAGCACCCGGCAGGCCTCTACCGCTTCATAGCACCCCGTTCCGCCGGTGTCCGAGGCCACCGGATAACGGGATATCTCCCCCTCCGTAGTATGGTAGCGCACCGTGCCCTGGGCAGATACCCGCAGGGTGTCATACCCGTTGCGCACCACCAACTCTCCGTCGGTCCCCTGATAGGTGTAGCTGCTGCTGGCCGGGAAGTCCAGTGCCTCCAGCAGGCTGTTGAGGCCCTCCTCCCGGCTGAGGGGGTTGTAGACCTGATAGACCGCCGGCTGGGGTGTGCCCGGCATCAGCAGGGTGTAGGGAGACAGGAGGCTGTACCCCTCCTTCTCAAAGGCAAAACAGGCGCCGTTGTCCGACAGGCCGGAGACAGCGGACTCCAGCCGGCTGACGCTGATCACGTCCACCGGGCCGGCGTAAAACTGCCCGCTCTCCTCATCCTGGTAGTAGAGGAACACCTGTCCCCGGGAGGCGGCCAGTGCCAGCCGGCGCACGAACACCTCCCCCCCTGTGCTCTCCCCGGTGAGCCAGCCCGTCAGCACCGACAGGGGGACCCCCTCCATCAGGTCGAAGTACAGGCTGGGCGGGGAGGTCAGGGCGGTGCGCCACTCCCACTGGCTGACGGGGCTCATCTCTCCCCCGTCGCTCAGCGCCTCCACCAGCAGATTGGCCACCTGCTGGAATAGGGCGTCGGTGCTCTGCTGGTCATACTGTGCCCCATAGCGGATGGTGGTCTCTCCGCTCCTGCCCACTGCCGCCATCCGTACCGGGCGGACCATCTCCATCTGGCCGGGGGCCTGGGTCTGGCCCTGCCCCTCCTGGGGCGTGTCCGCCAGCAGATCTCCCAAGCTCCCGGTGCGCTGGACCCTGGTAGTCAGCCACACCGCTGAGCAGGCCAGCAGGACGATCAGCACGTCCTTGCCCAGCTCCAGCAGGCGGGCGTGCTTGCTCTTTCTATTCATGGTCCGGCCCCTCTATCTTCAGCTCCATCCGCACCGCCAGTCCCGGGCCCTCCTTGTCGGCCAGCTCCAGCACGCCCTGGTGCCGGTCGATGATCTCCTTGGCGATGGACAGGCCCAGTCCGGTCCCGCCCGACTGGCGGGACCGGGCCTTGTCCACCCGATAAAACCGCTCGAAGATGCGGGGCCGGTCCTCCGGCGGGATGCCGATGCCGTTGTCATCCACCAACATCCACACCCGGTCCCCCCGCCGTCCGGCGGAGATGACGATGCGCCCTCCGTCCGGCGTGTACTTGATGGAGTTGGACACGATGTTCATCATCACTTGGACCACTCGCTCCCGGTCGGCCACGATCTCGGGCAGCTCCGGCTCGATCTTCAACTCAAGGGCATGGCTGTGGCGCTGGGCCTCCATATAGACCGCGTTATACAGGTCATGGAGCACCGCAGAAAAGGAGAACTGGGTCAGCTTCAAATCGGTGCGCCCCGAGTCGAACCGGGACAGGGTGAGCAGGTCCTGCACGATGTGGGTCATGCGGTCGCTCTCGTTGAGGATGACTCCCAGGAACTTCTTCTCCATGGCTGGGGGCAGGTCTCCGGCGCTGTCCACCAGCGTTTCGGCATAGCTGCGGATGTTGGTGAGGGGGGTGCGCAGCTCGTGGGACACGTTGGCCACGAACTCCCGGCGCATCTCCTCGTTCTTCCGCTGCTCGGTGACGTCGTGGATGACCACCAGTACGCCCCCCTGCCGGTCCCGGTCGAAGGGAGCCATCAGCAGCTGGAGGAATCGCTCCTCAACCGTCTGCTCCTCCTGGAGGTAGTCGGGCACCGCCAGCACCCGCTCCAGAGAGACCAGGCCGCCGAACAGCTCCCCGAAGGTGGTGTCCGTCCCGATGGGCCGGTGGAGCATCTCCTCCGCGGAGGGATTGAAGTGGATGACCTCTCCAGTCCGGGAGAAGGCCACCACGCCGTCCGTCATGTGGAGAAAGAGGGTGTTGAGCTTGTTGCGCTCGTTCTCCACCTGGCGGATGGTGTCCTGGAGCTGACCCGCCATATCGTTGAAGGTGTCGGTGAGCACGCCGATCTCGTCCCGGGAGGCCACCTCGATCTTATGGGCGAAGTCCCCCTCTGCCACCCGCATGGCTCCCTCCGTCAGCCGCTGGATGGGAGTGATCATGGTCTTGGAGAGGAGGAAGGACAGCAGCACTGAGATCACCAGACCGAACAGCAGCGCCTCCATGATCAGCAGGAAGAGCTGGTTGTTCAGGTTGGACACGGTGGCCTTGTTGTCCAGGATATAGATGATATAGTCGCTGCCGCCCCGCTGGATGGGGATGGCCACATCCATGTAATCGGCGGCCGCGTTGCTCTCGTCTCCCACCTGGCCGGACTCGATAGCCGTCATCAGGTTCCCGGTGTAGGACAAGCCGGAGGCGCCGCTCTCACCGTTGGAGCTGGCCAGCACTGAGGTCCCCTCCCCGTCCAGGATGTAGAAATTGCGGTTGCGGGTATCCACGCCCAGCTGGCCGGCATAGGCATTCAGCACCGTCTTCAGCGCCCCTGCCCCGTCGGTCTCCCCATCCGCAGCGGTGCGCAGGTCGGAGACGATCTCCTGGTCTCCGAACACTGTGCTCATCTGGCTGTAAAAGTCCTGGATGTAAAAGGCCACCACAGAGTTGATGAGGAAAGCCCCCACCACCGTCATCAGCGACAGGATGAGCAGCACCATCAGCATCACCAGCTTCATGTGCAGGCTGCGCAGCATCGGGGCACCTCCTCTCTTCTCTCTCCGTCCCTCTGTCTCAGGGGGGCGGGCTCTGTTCCATCCGCCTGCCGGTCACAGGCACCACACCTCGGCGCCCTGGGAAATGGCCTCTGCGGCACCCTGGGCGGTCTCCGGCTCAGCCGCCGAAGTAGTACCCCATCCCCCGCTTTGTCACCACGAATTTAGGACTGGCGGGGTCGTCCTCGATCTTCTCTCTCAGGCGGCGGACGGCCACGTCCACCGCCCGCACATCGCCCACATAGCCTTCATAGTCCCACACATGCTCCATCAGGGCCTCCCGTGAAAACACCTTGCCCGGCTGGGCCGCCAGGAAACGGATCAGATCGTACTCCCGCTGAGACAGCTGAAGGGGCTGCCCGTCCTTGAGCACCGCCATCTGGTCCGTGTCCACTGTCACCCGGCCCAGCTCCATCCGGTTGGCGGAGGCTGCCGCCCCCTTCCCAGCGGGCACCATGCTCATACGGCGGATATTGGCTTTCACCCGGGCCAGCAGCTCCCGCATGGAGAATGGCTTTGTGATGTAGTCGTCCGCCCCCAGCTCCAGGCCCAGGACCTTGTCGGTCTCCTCCTCCCGGGCGGTGAGCATGATAATAGGGGTTGAGGAGCCGCTCTCCCGCACCTGGCGGCACACCTCAAAGCCGTCCATCCCGGGCAGCATCAGGTCCAGCAGGATCAGGTCCGGGTCCTGCTCCAGCGCCAGTTGGAGCCCAGTGGGGCCGTCGTAGGCCTCCAGGGTGTCATACCCCTCCCGGCTCAGGTTGAAGGACAAAATATCCACGATGTTCTGCTCATCCTCTACGATCAGGATGCTCTTTCCCACAGAAATCCCTCCTTGTCGTCCATATCAGCGGCCCAGCAGAGTCTTGACCTTCAGCACGGTGGCCACTGTCTTCGCGTCTGTGATCTCCCCGGACATGACCTGCTCCACCAATGTGTCAAAGGGCATGGTCACCACATCCAGAAACTCGTCCTCGTCCAAGTGCTGCCGGGCGCGGGTCAGGTCCCGCGCCAGATACATGTGCAGCGCCTCGTCGCAGAATCCAGGTGAGGCATAGATATGGCCCAGATAGGTCAGTTCCCCCGCCTCCAGGCCGGTCTCCTCGCTCAGCTCCCGAAGGGCGGCGGGGCGGTGGTCCTCCCCCGGGTCCAGCTTGCCGGCGGGCAGCTCCAGCAGCAGACCGTGGAGCGGATAGCGGTACTGCCGCACCAGCGCCACGTTGTCCGCCTCATCCAATGCCAAAACGGCCACGCCCCCTGGGTGGAGCACCACCTCCCGCTGGGCGGTCCCCCCGTCCGGCAGGCCGGCGGTATCCAGCAGGACCGTGATGATCCGGCCCTGGAACATCGTTTTGCTTTCAATGGTGCGCTCTGTCAGGTCCATTTTCCGCTCCCTCCCCGGCGCGTCCCATTTGGGGCGGCCTGCTTCAAATTCAGGGCCATTATACCACGCTTTTCCCCGTTTGCCAACTAAAAGCGGTCAGCCGGAAAAAAGCCCCGGCCGCCTGACGGCCGGGGCCCGCCGGTGGCAGGCGCCACCGGCTACCGGTCCCGCCTCCCTCTCTGCCAGAGCAGCAGCTCCGCCCCGAAGAGGATGGTCACCGCTCCCGCCAGGAGCCAGCTGTACCGGTCCGGTTCCATGTGGGGGAGCACCCCCGCGGCGCACAGGGCCAGAAAGCCCCACCACACCGCCAGCATCACAGCGGCGGCCGCCAGCTCCTCCTTCTCTGCCTGCCACCAGTGCGCTCCGGCGGGGATCGCCTGGCCGCGTCCCCGGCTCTCCCACCACGTCTTCCCCCACAGGATGGCTAGTTCCGCGGTCAGCAAGCCCAGCCCTACCCAGAGGATCCCGGGCACCTCCCGGTCTGGGAGGATGCCCCAGGCGCACAGGACCAGCAGCAGCCAGCCCCCGCCGAGCCACAGTCCCACCCGGATCAGGCCGTGCCGGGTAATCTCCTTCTGTCTCTTCTCCTGCTCCATGGGGCTCCTCCCTCTTCTGTCTAGCGGCCTTCTCCGGCCCGGCTCTGGGCGTCCTGGCGGATCAGCAGCTTCAGCGCCTCCACCCCTACGTCGATGGCCAGCGCGGTGTCGTGGGACTCCTGCTGGTCCAGCCCCGCCTGCTCCCGCTCCTGATTCCAGATCACGTGGAACACAGAGCCGCACCGCACTCCCCGGGCCGCTGCCACGGTGAACAGAGCCGCAGACTCCATCTCTGAGGCCAGCACCCCCAGCCGCTTCCATGCCTCCCACTTCGCCTCCAGCTCCCCAGATACCGGCATCCGGGCGGGGTCGTGCTGTCCGTAAAAGGAGTCCTTGCACTGGACCACCCCCGCGTGCCAGGGCTTCCCCAGCGCCTGGCAGGCCTGCACCAGCGCGCCGGCCACCTGGAAATCAGGGACAGCGGGGTACTCGATGGGGGCGTACTCCCGGCTGGTCCCCTCCATTCGCACCGCGCCGGTGGCCACCACCACGTCTCCGCTGCGGACATCCAGGCGGATGCCGCCGCAGGTACCCACCCGGACAAAGGTGTGGGTCCCCAGGTTGGCCAGCTCCTCCATGGCAATGGCGGCGGAGGGGCCGCCGATGCCGGTGGAGACCACGCTCACCTTCTCCCCCAGCAGGGAGCCGGTCCAGGTCTCAAACTCCCGATTGGTGCGCACATGGACCGCCCCCTCCAGCCGCTGGGCAATGGAGCGGCATCTGCCCGGATCACCCGGCAGGACACAGTAGCCCCCCACATCCCCCGGACCGCACTGGATATGAAATTGTAGTGCTCTCTCCTGCATGATCTGGCCTTCCTTTCCCCGCCTCAGGCGGACCTCCGTTTTTCTTTCTATATTATATCGGTTCCACCCCACAGACGCAAGCGTCCATCCGCCGGTTTTCTTTTGCCGCCTGTACCCCTTGCAGGGGAATGGCTCACCCCTCTGCGGAAAAAGGCACTCCGTCCGAAAACAGGGATGGCTCCTGGCGCCCCTGCGGTGCCAGCTCCACAGCAAAAGCCCCCGCCTGCTCTGGGGCAGGCGGGGGCCGCGGGCTTTTCCAGCATCCGGCCGGTGCTTCAAAATACCAGGTCTCTCCCGGAAGTCAGTGCTTTTTGAAATAGTCGTTGGTGCTGCGAATGATCACATTGGACAGCAGCAGCAGGCCAATGAGGTTAGGGATGGCCATCATGCCGTTCAGGGTGTCGGAGATATCCCACATCAGGGTGCCGTTTCCGGTGGCACCTACGATGCACACCAGAACAAAGACCACCTTAAAGACCCACACCACCGCTTTATTGTTGTTGGACAGATAGGCCCAGCACCGCTCACCGTAGTAGCTCCAGCCCAGGATGGTGGACAGGGCAAAGAAAAGCAGGCTGATCTGAATGATGGTCCCGCCGATGGTCCCGGGCAGGATGGCATTGAAGGCGGCCACCGCCGCCGCGCCGTTGGTGGCGTAGCTGTCCAGCCCCACGTCCAGCACACCGGATAGAATGACGGCCAGGGAGGTCAGCGTGCAGATGACGATGGTGTCGATGAACACCTCAAACACGCCCCACATCCCCTGCTCCACCGGCTCCTGGGTCTCGGAGGCCGCATGGGCCATGGGGGCGGAGCCAAGGCCCGCCTCGTTGGAGAATACGCCCCGGGCAAATCCTTGGCGCATAGCCACCATAATGGCATAGCCGAATACGCCGCCCCCCACCGCCTCAAAGCTGAAGGCGCTGGTGAAGATGGAGGCCAGGGCCGCCGGCACTTGGTCGATCCGCAGCAGGATCACCGCCAGCCCCGCCCCAATGTAAAAGATGGCCATGAAGGGCACCATGTAGGAGGTCACCCGGCCGATTCGCTGGACTCCGCCCAGCACCACAATGCCTACCACCACCGCCAGGAGCACGCCGGTGGTCAGGCCGCTCATCCCGAACAGCCCCTCCATCGCCCCGGCGATCTCGCTGCTCTGGGAGATGTTCCCGATCCCGAAGCAGGCGAAGCCCGCCACCAGTGAAAACAGCACCGCCAGCCACTTCATGCCCAGGCCCTTTTCGATGTAATACATGGGCCCGCCGTAGTGGACCCCGTTCTCGTCAACCTGCCGGTACTTCAGGGCCAGTACGATCTCCGCAAATTTGGTGAACATCCCAAAGAAAGCCGCGAACCACATCCAGAACACCGCCCCCGGCCCTCCGGCGAAGATAGCCCCGGTGACACCGGCGATGTTGCCAGTGCCCACGGTGCCGGCCAGAGCAGTGGTCACTGCCTGAAAGGGGGTGAGGTTCTTGGCATCCTTGTCCCGCTTCTCCCGCCTGCGAAACAGTGAGCCCACCGTATTGCGCATGATATACCCAAATTTTGCGGCCTGGATGCACCCGGTGCGGGCGGTGAGGTAGACGCCCGTGCCCACCAGGAGCAGCAGCATCACCGGCCCCCACACGAAGTTGTTGACGGCCGAGTTGATCTTGGTGATGATTTCAATCATGGTTTCCCTTCCTTTCCTGTTTCTGGGAGCGTCCGGCCCGGTCAGGGTAAAAAAAGAGCGCGGTCCGAGGCAGCCGCGCTCTATTGATCTCCGGAACTCTCCCCGCGGGGCCTCCCATCCTTCTCCGCCCCGCTCTTTTGAAAGGAATTATAAGGGTTCCCGCCCCAAAATGCAAGAAAAATTTTTTATCCTTCATTTTTTCTGTCCAGGGCAGAACTCTGCCGCTCCCTTACAGCAGGACGAAGGTCACGCCGTTGTTGTGCCGCTCCAGGTCCCGGTCCCTCCGCAGGGTGGGACAGCGCTGAAAGGCGGCCAGGGTGTCGGAGTCAAAGATGGAGAAGGACTCTCCGGGGATGTAGCCCCAGATCTCTCCCCCCGCCTTCATCCGATCCAGGCGCCGCCTGGCTTCCACCCGGATGCGCCCTCCCGCGCCGGAGGAGCCGTAGCCGTGGATAAGCTTCACCCCGGAGCACCCCAGGCCGGGGCTGCGGCGCAGCTCAAAGAGCATCTGACGGATAGCCTGCTCGGCCCGGGGCATGCCCCGCTCCAGGTCCACCTCCCGCAGGTCATTCATCCAAGTCCCGCCCCCTTGTCTCGATGATGTCCCCATTCAGATCCCGCTCCAGGTCCCGCACCATCCGGCTCAGCCGGTGGATGATCCACAGGTCGCTGAGCCCGTCGTAGATCAGCACCAGGCCGATCAGGGTCACCAGGGCGGCGAAGGTGCCGAAGGGGTTGATGAGGATCAGCGCCCCCAGGGCCAGGGTCAGGGCGGAGAGGGCCAGGTCCAGCCACCACCGAGCCGCTCCCTGGCGCATCAGGGAGACCGAGCTCTGGACATCCAGCACGCCGTGGAAGATGACCACAGCGCCGAACACATACTGCACCAGGGCGATCACCGAGTCGGAGCTGGTCATCAGCCAGATCCCCAGGCCGGAGAGCACCACGCCGGGGATCAGGGTGAAGGCCGATATGCCCCCCTCCCGCCTGCGGACCAGCCAGCCCAGGATATACACAAGGCCGCAGATCAGCAGGGCCGCCCCCAGCAGGGTGCACATCAGCCGCACAGACCGGTCGGGCCACACCACCAGCACCGCCCCCAGCACCATGGTGATCAAAGCCACGATGACGCTGCTGCGCCGCTGTTCCTGCAAGATGGTTTTCATAATAGTCAGGCACCTCTTTCTTTATTTTGCGCCCCCAGGGCTTCAGCCCTCCCGGCGGTAGATCAGCCGTCCATCCTTCCAGGTGGCCAGCACGGGGATGTCCCGCAGGCTCATGGGGTCCGCAGTGAGCGGGTCCCGCTCCAGCAACACCAGGTCCGCCCGCTTCCCCTCCCGCAGGCTGCCCTTCTCCCCCTCCTCAAAATACTGCCAGGCCGCCCGGATGGTCACTGCGGCCAGGGCTTCCACCACGGGGATCTTCTGCTCCGGCCCCAGCACCGCGCCGGAGCGGGTCAGCCGGTTCACTCCGCACCACACCGTCTCCAGCATGTCCGGCGGGAGCACCGGGGTGTCCTGGTGGAAGGTGAAGGGGATGTCCCGCTCCAGGGCCGCCCCGGCGGGGCTGATCCGGGCCGCCCGCTCCGCCCCAAAGTTTTTCACATGCACGTCTCCCCAGTGGTACACATGAGCCGCGAAGAAGGAGGGCACCACCCCCAGCTCCTTCACCTTGTCCAGCTGGTCCAGATCCAGCAGCTGGGCATGGATCATCACTGGCCGCTCCAGATGTGCCTCCCGTTCCCGCTCCAGCTGCTCCAGCACGGACAAGTACTGCCCTGCCGCCGCGTCGCCGTTGCAGTGTGCCAGCAGCTGCATCCCCTGGTCCAGGGCCAGGGCCATCCGGTCATACACCTGCCGGTCGGTGAGGACCGGGTAGCCCCGGTCCTGGGGTCCGCCTCCCAGATAGGGGGTGCGCATCCAGGCGGTGCGTCCCTGAGGCGAGCCGTCCAGAAATATCTTATACCCCCCCAGCTTGAAATGGCCGCTGTACGCCCGGATATGGCCGGAGAACGCCTCCGCCGCCTGTCCGTCGGCATCAGCGTAGCCCACCACGTCCAGCCAGAGCAGGTCCCGCTCCAGCAGCTGGCGGTAGAGGGGGATGAGCTGGTCCGGCATCATCCCCTCCTGTACTGTGGCCACGCCGTAGGAGGCATAGCTCCTCTGGGCCTTGTCATAAGCCGCCAGCAGGTCTTCTGTGTCTGGCAAGGGCACCCGCTTCTGGAGCTGCAGGAATGCGTTCTCCTCCATATATCCGGTGAGCTTCCCGTCAGGGCCCCTCTCCATCCTCCCGCCCGGCGGGCACGGGGTCTCCTCATTTACCCCCAGCCGCTCCAGTGCCAAGGTGTTAAAGACCCCCACGTGTCCTGAGCGGTGCTGGATCATCACCGGATGGCCCGGACAGGCCGCGTCCAGCAGCTGGCGGGCGGGATGCCTCCCCTCCGCCAGCTCATTGTGGTCGTAGCCCTCTCCCCGGACCCATTCTCCCGGGGCCAGGCTCTCTCTTGCCGCGAAGGCGGACAGCCGCCGCCCCAGATCCTCCCAGCTGGCGCACTCCCCCAGGCCGGCCTGGAGGAAGGTGTTGGCATAGGCGGTCAGGTGGCTGTGGGCGTCCACAAAGGCAGGGAGCAGGGCCCGCCCCTTCAGGTCCACCCGGCGCACAGTCCCTTCCGCTCGTTCCTCCGCGCCGTGCAGACTGCCGGCGTAGAGGATCCGCTCCCCCTCTGTCAGCAGCGCCTGGACATAGAGCTCCCGCTCCATCGTGACGATAGGCCCTCCAAAATACAGTGTCTGAGACATAAATGACCTCCCTGAGCCGCCCCGGGCGGCACGCTGTGCTACCTCTAGTATGGCGGTCCGGCTGCTTTTTATGGGGCATCCGGGTCCCGCGCCCCGCTTTTCCTTTCTTCGTTTTTTATTGTATCACACCCCTCCCCGGAGAACAAGCGGATGGGCCGTATTTCTCACCGCCCGACAGTCTCCCGTTAATGCGTTTCTCTGGGCCTGTCCCCTTTCTGCAATTTTTTCTGATCCATTTTGCATTTTGTATTGCTTTTTTCCGTCTGGCAAGGTATAATTCCTTTATATCCGCGCACAAGTGTTTTTGTTGCACAGACATTTCAGTGCGGTGAATCACTTGAATCCAACTGAAAAAAGGAGTATCGAAGATGAAAAAGTTTCTTGCCTGCGTGCTCTCCGCCTCTATGATGCTGGGCCTGCTGGCCGGCTGTGCCGGCGCCGGTTCCAGCAGCGGCAATGCCCCCGCTGGCAGCGGTGCCGCCGTCTCCACCCCGGCTGTCTCCGGGGACAATGTCCTCAAGATCGGCGTGTTCGAGCCCTCCACCGGCGATTCCGCCTCCGGCGGCAAGAAGGAGATGCTGGGCATGCAGTACGCCAACTCTGAGACCCCCACCGTCACTGTGGGCGGCCAGGAGTATCAGATCCAGCTGGTCTACGCCGACAACGGCTCCTCCACTGACAAGGCCCTGACCGCCGCCACCCAGCTGGTGAGCGAGGGCGTTTCTCTGGTGCTGGGCTCCTACGGCTCCGGCGTGTCCATCGCCGCCGGCCCCACCTTCGGCAACGCGGGGCTGCCTGCCATCGGCGTCACCTGCACCAACCCCATGGTCACCGCCGGCAATGACTACTATTTCCGCATCTGCTTCCTGGACCCCTTCCAGGGCACCGTCCTGGCCAACTTCGCCATGGAGAAGTTCCAGGCCAAGACCGCCTATCTGTTGGGCGAGGCGGGCAATGAGTATGACCAGGGCCTGATCAACTTCTTCGAGCAGGCCTTCACCGCCGCCGGCGGCAAAGTCATCAAGGACGCCTTCCCCACCAACAACTCCGACTTCAACTCCTATCTGAACAAGGCCAAGGCCGAGGGGGCCGACGTCATCTTCACCCCAGTCTCCATCGCCTACGCCACCCAGATCATTTCCCAGGCCGCCTCTCTGGGCATCGACATCCCCTTCCTGGGCTCCGACACCCTGGACGACAACATGGTGCTGGAGGCCGCCAAGGGCACCGACGTGCAGCTGTATGTGTCCACCTTCTATCAGGAGGGCGGCAACCCCGAGTTTGACGCGGGCATCAAGGAGTACATCAACACCGCCTCCGGCGCTCTGGAGGCCAACGGCGGAAACGACACCGTCGCCGCGGTGTCCGCCATGGGCTATGACGCATACTATGTGGCTCTGGAGGCCATCAAGGCCGCCGACTCCGTGGACCCCGCCGCCATCAAGGCCGCGCTGTGGGATGTGGAGCATGACGGTGTTTCCGGTCACATCGCCTTTGACGACGAAAACGGCGACGCCGTCCGTGACACCGCCTACATCAAGCACTCCACCAACGACGGCGCCTGGGAGCTGGAGACCCAGCAGACCGTTCAGTGAGCGCCGCTCTCTGACTGATACCGCTTTCCGGCACGGCGGGGGCCTCCAGGTCCCCGCCGTACCGGACTGGGCCGCCTCTTTTTGAGACAGTCCAGACCTGTCCCACAGAGACCGTTCCGCCGCCTCTCCAGGCCCTGCGGCCTGAAAAACAGCAAATGGGAGGAACCCCTATGGAATTTTTTGTCTCCACCCTGCTCTTCGGCATCTCGGTGGGGGGACAGTACGCCCTGATCGCCATTGGCTACACCATGGTGTACGGCATCCTCCGCCTCATCAACTTCGCCCACGGCGACGTGTTCATGGTGGCCGGCCTGCTGGGCATCTACCTCAGCAGCTTTCTCTCCGCCTACCTGCCCCCCGCCGCCGTCATCCCCGTCAGCCTGCTGCTGGTTCTGGCGCTGACGGTGGCCCTGGGCTTCTGTATCGAGCGGGCAGCCTATAAGCCCCTGCGCTCCGCTCCCCGGATGAGCGTAATGATCTCGGCCATCGGGGTGAGCTACCTGCTCCAGAACTCGGCCACCTACATCACCGGCGGCCAGCCCATGACCTACCCCTCCATTCCCTTCCTGTCGGACACCATCTCCCTGGCGGGGACCTCCATCAAGTGGGTGGTCATCCTCACCCCCTTCCTGGTGGCCGCCCTGGTGCTGGTGCTCACCCAGCTCATCAACCATACCAAGGTGGGCATGGCCATGCGGGCTGTGGCCAAGGATTTCGAGACCAGCCAGCTCATGGGCATCAAGATCAACTCGGTGATCTCCGTCACCTTCGTCATCGGCTCCGCCCTGGCTGCGGTGGGCTCCATGCTCTACTTCACCACCTACCCCGCCATTGTCCCCACTGCGGGCGCCATGCCCGGCCTGAAGGCCTTCGTGGCCGCGGTGTTCGGCGGCATCGGCTCCATTCCAGGGGCGGTGATCGGGGCCTTTCTCATCGGCATCTGTGAGAACTTTGTGAAGATCATGCCCTTTGACGGCGCCACCACCTTCGTGGACGCCTTTACCTTCGCCCTGCTCATCATCATCCTGGTCTTCAAACCCACCGGTCTCTTCGGGGAAAAGGCCACCGACAAGGTGTAAGGAGGGAATGACGACATGATCCAAGACAGAAAAAGCAAAAAGGGCGCCGCGGCGGGGCTGATCTTCGCCGCTGTGGTGCTGGTGCTGGTGGTCCTGCTGGAGAACCTGAGCAGCCTGCTGCCCAGCGTCCCCGCCGTCCTTCAGCCCACCAGCCAGCTGTTCACTGTACTGAAAAAGGGGGCGGTCTACTCCCTGGTGGCCGTGTCCATGAACCTGCTCAACGGCTTCACCGGCCTGTTCTCACTGGGGCAGGCGGGCTTCATGCTGCTGGGCGCCTATACCTACGCCATCCTCACCGTCCCCGTCTCCGCCAAAGATTCGGTGTACTACCTGTACGGGGGCTCAGCGGTGCCCTTCTCCCTGCCTGACCTGTTCGGCGGGGTGGACACCCCCGCGGGCCTGATCCTGGGGGTGCTGCTGGCCATCCTGCTGGGCGGATGCGTGGCCGCCCTCTTTGCCTGGCTCATCGGCCTGCCTGTGCTGCGTCTGAAGAGCGACTACCTGGCCATCGCCACCCTGGGCTTTGCAGAGATCATCCGAGCGGTGTTCCAGTGGCAGGCCCTTGGGCCCGTCACCAACGGCGCCAATATGATCACTCAGATCCCCTCCTTCAACAACTTCAACCTCACCGACGGGAGCGGGAAGGTGTTCCTCCGCCTGTCCACCTTCTTCCCCTTCCTCATCGCGATTCTCTGCATTATCGTCATCGTGATGCTCATCAACTCCTCCTACGGCCGGGCTTTCAAGGCCATCCGGGAGGACGAGATCGCCGCCGAAGCCATGGGCATCAACCTGGCCAAGCACAAGATGCTCTCCTTCTGCATCTCTTCCTTCTTCGCCGGAGTGGGGGGCGCCCTGTTTGCCATGTTCGTCAACAACGCCCAGGCCAAGGTGTACACCTCCACCATGACCTATGAGATCCTGCTCATCGTGGTCATCGGCGGCATCGGCTCCATCTCCGGCTCCTGCCTGGCCACCTTCCTGTATGTGGCCTGCGCCGAGTGGTGGCTGCGCTTTCTGGACAGCCCCATGACCTTCACCTCCGTTACCGACACCCGGCGCATCCTCTTCATCCTGGTCTTCGCCGCCCTGGTCATCGGCGGGGCCCTCCTGCTGATCCGCCGGGAGCGCCGCACCACCAAAAAGGTTTGGAAGGAGCTGCTGGTTTCCCTGGCGGCCCTGGCCCTGCTGGTCTGGCTGGCTTTCTTCATCATCAGCGGCTCCCTCACCGTTCCCCTGCTGCGCACCGGCTTCCGTATGGTGGTCTTCTCGGTCATCATCATGATCGTGGTCCTCTTCTTCCGCCGGGGCATAATGGGGGACAAGGAATTCTCTGACATTCTGTTTGCCCGCCGCAATGCGTCCGGAAAGGGGGCGGTGAAATGAGCCAAGTGGAAAATGTCCTCCGGCTGGAGCACGTCACCATGCAGTTCGGCGGCGTGGTGGCGGTGAACGACCTGTCCCTGGAGGTGAACCAAGGGGAGATCGTGGCTCTGATCGGCCCCAATGGCGCCGGCAAGACCACTGCCTTCAACTGCATCACCGGAGTGTATGAGCCCACCAACGGGCGGATCTCCTTTCTGGGAGAACCCATAGTGGAAAACCACCCCCAAGGCAGAATGCAGAAGCTCTATCAGGGGGAGAACCAGGGTATGTTTTCCCAGGTCCTCTCCCCCACCCCGGACCGGATCACCCAGAAGGGCATCGCCCGTACCTTCCAGAACATCCGCCTGTTCTCGGCCCTGACGGTATTTGAAAACGTGCTCATCGCCAAGCACATGCGTGCCAGGCAGAACGTGTTTTCGGCCGCCTTCCGCCTCAACAGGGCGGAGGAGAAGCGGATGCGGGAGGAGGCCATGTCCCTGCTGGAGGAGCAGAACCTGGCCCACCTGAAGGACGAGGTGGCCGGCTCCCTGCCCTATGGCCTCCAGCGCCATCTGGAGATTGCCCGGGCCCTGGCCACCGCCCCCAAGCTCCTGCTCCTGGACGAGCCGGCCGCCGGCATGAACCCCCAGGAGACCCAGGAGCTCACCGATTTCATCCACAAGATCCGGGATGAGTACGACCTGTCCATCCTGATGATCGAGCACCACATGGACCTGGTCATGCGGATCTCCGACCGCATTTACGTCCTGGACTTCGGCAAGCAGATCGCCCAGGGCACACCGGCGGAGGTCCAGAACGATCCTCGGGTCATCGAGGCATATTTGGGGGTGGCAGACGATGCTGAAGATTGATGAACTGAAGGTGAGCTATGGCGGTATCGAGGCCGTGAAGGGCATCACCTTTGAAGTGCCCGAGCGGCAGATCGTCACCCTGATCGGCGCCAACGGAGCAGGCAAGTCCACCACCCTGCGCACCATCGCCGGGCTGGTGAAGCCCGCCCACGGCCGCATCCATCTCCAGGGGGAGGACATCACCGGTCTGTCCCCCGACCGCATCGTCTCCAAGGGGGTCACCCTGGTCCCCGAGGGACGCCGGGTGTTTCCCGACCTGTCGGTGGTGGAGAATCTGAAGATCGGGGCCTATCTGCGGAAGGACGACCTGGAAGACGACCTGAACTGGGTGTACGATCTGTTTCCCCGGCTGAAGGAGCGCTCCTGGCAGGCGGCGGGCACCCTGTCCGGCGGTGAGCAGCAGATGCTGGCCGTGGCCCGAGCCCTCATGTCCCGACCGAAGATCATCATGATGGATGAGCCCTCCCTGGGGCTGGCCCCCCTGGTGGTCAAGGGGATCTTTGAGATCATCCAGGAGATCAACAAGCAGGGGGTCACCGTGCTGCTCATCGAGCAGAACGCCAACATGGCCCTGAAGATCGCGGACCTGGGCTATGTGCTGGAGACCGGCCGCATCACCCTTACCGGCTCCGGCCGGGATCTGCTGAAAAACGAGGACGTGAAGAAGGCCTATCTGGGCACCTGAGAACCCAGTCTCTATCCAAATCGTAAAGCAGGGGCAGGACAATACATTTTGTATTGTCCTGCCCCTGCTTTTTCTGCGGTTTCGTTCCCGTTCACCGCACGTAGTAGTTCTCAAAGGGAACGGTCTCCCCCCTGCGGTCCACTGCCCGGAGGGCCAAGTCCTCCGCCCCTTCTCCCAGAGTCACCAGCACCGCGAAGGGCTCCCCCGGGGCCACCGGATATGTCTGCCGGACCGTACCGCTCTCCGGGTCGGTCACCTCGATCCCCTCCACCTCCTCCACTCGGTTCAGTGAGACCACCAGCAGCGTCTCCCTGTGCTGCACCACATACACCCCGGTCTCCTCATGGCCGGTGCCGCTGGCCCGAAAGTGATAGCCGAAGTCCAGCCCAGGCTCGTTTTCATAGTAGGTGTAGCGCAGGCTGGAGCCCTCCTGATAGAGGAAAAAGGCCATGTCCCCGTTCCGCGCCTCTGACAGCACCACCGGCTGCCCCTCCTCTCCCCGGTCCCGCTCCGCCAGCTGCCAGCCCGGTATCCCGAAGCGGACGAACTGGGAGGCCGCCAGCATGGCGGCAATGAGCAGCAGCGCCACCCCGGCGGCTGCGGCCGTCACCCGCCGCTCCAGCCGACGTCGGATGCCCTTCTCCCAGGCCCGGACCTCCCCTCCGTCCGTCTCCGGCGGAAGGACCACCCGCCCCCGCAGCTGCTCCAGCTCCCGGCGGCAGACGGGGCAGGATCTGAGATGCTCCTCCACCAGGGCCCGGGACTCCTCCCCCGCCGCGCCGTCCACATACAGGGGCAGCAGATCCTGGATCACCCCGCAGCCCATGGGTCTATCCGCCATGCTTCTCCTCCTCCAATCCCGCGATGATCTTCTGCTTGGCCCGATAAAAGGTCACCCGCGCCCAGCTCTCCGTCCGCCCAAATACCCGGGCGATGTCCCCAAAGGGCAGTTCCCCGAACACCCGCAGATGGAACACCTCCTTGTAAGGCTCCCCCAGGCCGTGGAGCAGGCAGTGGAGCCGCAGGGCCTCCTCCCGGTCCTCCAGCGCCTCCGTCAAAGTGACTCCCGCCGTGTCCGGCAGCTCCCGGGGCAGCTGGATCTCGGTGTTCCGCTTCCGCCGCGCCTGGTCCAGGAACACGTTCCGGGCAATGGTGTACAGCCAGGCCCGCAGGTCGCTCCCCTCCCGGAACTGCCCGGCGGAGCGGACGGCCCGGAAAAAGGTCTCCTGGGTCAGTTCCTCCGCTATTCGGCTGTCCCGGCACAGGCTCAGGAGGTACCGCTGAAGCTCCCGGAAGTATTCCTCATAGATGCGTCCAAAGTCCAACGGGCTCCCTCCCCTCTGTCTGTATAACGGCCAAGGGGCGGATCTGTTACAAGATCCGTCCGTTTTTTGTTTGCGGAGGGCTCCGTCCGTCAGGGCCGCCCCGGAAGCAGCTGTTTTTACACCTCCCTCAGAGAGGGGGGGCCCTGTCCATCCTGTTGATCCGGCCCCGCAGAAGGACGCCCCCACGCCTTCCCCCTTGGGGGAGGCGTGGGGCTCCGTCTATTTCGCAGGGGCGCATATCATGCGCCCGACACCCTGCACGGAGAAAAGCCGGCCAGCCGCAGGCCGTGCCTCAATTGCCATTTCCTACTTCCGCCACCGCTTCAAGGTGGGGAGCCAGGCCCGCAGGAGCCTCTCCGCCTCCTCCTGGGGGCCGAAGGGATGTCCGTTCTCCTCATTAAATTTCAGGTCAAAGGCGATCATGTCCTCCACTGTGGCCTCCGGCGCGGTGAATGCGCCCCTCTGATAGCACCAGCGGCAGTAATCCCGGTTGGGGCTTCCGTCGGCGTTGCTCCCCATGTCCTCGGGGGCATCCAGGGGCATGCCGCAGCACTGGCAAAAGATCCGCTCTTCCATATCAGGTTCCTCCTTTTGTTCGGGAGGGGTGCTCCCCTCCTCTGTGCCCTCAGGATACGCCTGGATACCTGACACGGAATGTCCAGTTTCATACAGGGCCGCGATCTTTTTCCCAGTCCGGCCCAGGACCTCCCGCCAAGAGGCAGGGGCGAGCACCTCCACCTGGTCTCCGAAAGAGAGAAGAAAGCCCAGCAGCCACCTGTCCTGAGGAAAGTCACACTCCACCAGCAGGCAGCCGTCCTCTCCCGCCCGGATCTGGCCCGGGGCAAAATAGTCCCGCACCCGCCAGGCTGCGGAGGGGGCAAAACGGAGGGTCAGGGTCCCATTCTGCCGCTGTTCCGGGGAAGGAACCTCCAGCTGCTCCGGCGGCCGTCTGGGAGGAAAGCCCTCCCGTTCCAGACACAGCCCCTCCATCCGCGCAAGTCGAAAAATCCTCCAGTCCCTCCTGGCAAGACAGAACGCCTGGAGATACCAGCAGCCGGATTTGAACACCAGCTTGCCCGGCTCCACCCTGCGGCGGGTGCGGGTGCCGGAGGAGGCGTAGTAGGTGAAATCCAGCAGGCGGCGCCCCAGGATGCCTTCCCTCACGATGCGGAAATTCTCCCTCTCCTGCTCCCCGCTGCCCCAGTCGGTGAAGTCCACCTCCACCCAGCCCTCCGCCTCCCGCCGGAACAGGGCGGACAGCCGTTCCAGGGCCTCCGCCCCCTCCAGCCCGCCGGTGGACAGCAGGGCCCGCAGGGCAAAGAGCACCTCATCCTGCTCCCTGGGGGAGAGGAGGCAGCGGTCCAGCACGAACTGATCCATCAGGCGGATGCCGCCCCCCTGTCCCCGCTGGGTATAGACCGGCACACCGGCGGCGGAAAGGGCGTCCACGTCCCGGTAGATGGTCCGCTCCGACACCTCGAAGCGCTCCGCCAGCTCCCCGGCGGTGAGGGCGCGGCGCTCCACCAGCAGATAGAGCAGCTCAAACAGGCGGCCGTTTTTCATCCCGCGCCCTCACACCACCGCTACGCCGCCCAGGATCTCCCCGATGGGGCCGGCGATCACCAGGTCGGCGTGGGCGTCGTAGGGGGTGGGGGACTTGTTGATGAGCACCAGGCGGTGCCCCCGGTAGTAATTCACCAGGCTGGCGGCGGGGTACACCGCCAGTGAAGTGCCGCCGATGATGAGCATATCCGCCCCCTGGATGTCCGAAAGAGCCCCCTGCAGGGTATGCCCGTCCAGCTGCTCCTCATAGAGCACCACATCGGGCTTGACGATGCCCCCGCAGGCACATCGGGGCACACCTCCGCTGTCCCGCACGAACTCCACGGGATAGGCCCTGCCGCACCTCATGCAGTGGTTGCGGTGGACACTTCCGTGGAGCTCCCACACCCGCCGGGAGCCCGCCCGCTGGTGCAGTCCGTCGATGTTCTGGGTCACCACACTGGTCAGCTTCCCCGCCGCCTCCAGCTCCGCCAGCTTCCGGTGGGCCGGGTTGGGCTGGGCGTCCAGGCAGAGCATCTTCTCCCGGTAAAAGCGGTAAAATTCCTCCGGCCGGGCATCAAAAAAGCTGCGGCTGAGGATCTCCTCCGGGGGATAGTCATACTTCTGGTGATACAGCCCGTCCACGCTGCGGAAGTCGGGGATGCCCGACTCCGTGCTCACGCCCGCCCCGCCGAAAAAGACGATGCGTCTGCTCTCATCGACCCATTTCTGCAGGGTCCTCTGCTCCTGTTCCATATCCATGCTCCTTTCCTGGCCGCTGTCCTCACATGCCGGCCAGCAGTCTCTCCCGCTCCCGCTCCCGCTCCAGCTCGGCGGCCCGCTCCGCTGTCCGGTCCCGCTCCCGGCGCAGCTGGGAGAGCAGGTCCTCCACCTGGGCCGCCGTCTCTTCCGCGGAACGCCGGGCCGTCCCGATCTTGTCCTGGATGTACAGGTCCACGAACAATCCGTCGAAGAAATAGTCCGCAAAGGAAGTGAACTCCCCCACCTGAAGGTCGGGCACCCGGAGCTGGGACACGTCGGCCAGCTCGGTGCGGAAGCGGCTTATGGCCTGTCGGGCTTGGAAAGCCGCGTTTTGCGCATCGTTCATACGTCCATGCTTGGCCATGGTGGCCAGCATGCCGCCCCCCAGGATGTCCCAGGTGCCCCAGCCTGCCGCCGAGTCCAGCTGGCCGATCATCTGGTCCAGAGCATAGCCCACATCTTTTCCCGCACATATGGCCTCATCCAGCTCCCGGATCTGGGCGCCCAGGCTGTCCAGATCACAGCCGATCTGGATCAGGCGCTTCGCCCGCTCCCCCCCCGCCCGGCAGAGCAGTTCCTCCTTCTCCTCCATCAGGGCCTTCCAGCGCCCCCTCAGGCCCTCCAGACCCGCCCGCTCCTTCTGGGCCGCCTGAAAGCGGGCCTCCAGATCCTCCAGATCACGGCGGGCCGCGTCATAGCGGGCTTTGGCCGCCACCGCCTCCCTCCGCTCTTGGTCCAGCCGTTCCGCCTGCTCCCCCCGAATTCTGGCCAGGAAGGAGGCAAAGGAGAGCCGCTCCAGCTCCTCCACATCCTCCTGCTCCCGGTACAGCACCTTCAGGGCGTCCTCCGCCGCCCGCTTGCGCTCCTCATGCTGGGCCTTCAGATCCTCCATCACGGCGGACAGCTTCCGGGCCCGGTCCAGCTTCTGCCGCACCTGCTCCAGCTCGGCGTTGATATCCTCCAATGTCCTCACAGCAGTCCCTCCTGTTCTATTTTTGTTTCAGGGGTCTCTTGTCCTTCATTATACCATGGTTTTCTCCTCGGGGACAGTGGGAGATGCAGGGGAAAGGGGGTACGCCCCGCGGGGCGTACCCCCTTTCCCTATCCTGTGACTGGGACGCGGAAAGAAAGACCCCTCATCCGTCACGGCATCCGCCGTGACACCTTCCCCCCTGAGGGGGGAAGGCTTTTCGGGCGGCTGGAAGCCGCCCCTGCGAGGAGATATCTTCAGCTTTTGCGCGCCCGCTGATTTCGCACCTGCTGCCCCTATTCTGCCAATCCAGGCGCGACACCACCGCGGGGTGTGCATGCCCATTGGACACACCAGCGGCGGCAGCGCAAACGGGGGAACTGTGTGTCGTCCCCCACCCGCGCCGGACGCCGGTGCCATGTCCAAGGCCCGCGTCTCTCGCATCGGGGGGCCGGGGGAAAGCGGACTGCGGGCCCCAGGCGGAACGCACGTGGAGCCGTGGTCCCGCCGGGAGCGTTCCCCGGCGTCTCTTTGGTTCCTTTCTGGACGCTCAGAAAGGAACCAGCCCCGCAGGGCGGAACCTCTCTGGCATGTCCCATGACTGGAACAGAGACGGGAGTAGGAAGACCCCTCATCCGTCACGGCATCCGCCGTGACACCTTCCCCCCTGAGGGGGGAAGGCTTTAGGGGCGGCACAAAACAATAGGACCGGGCCGTCTGGTGATGCAGACGGCCCGGTCCCAACTTTATTTTCCTTTTCAATCCTTCGGTTTCAGCAGGAGGTACGGCTCTACCTCCAGTTCCTTTGCAATGTCACACAGCATATCCATGGATATCCCAATAGAAGCCCGCTCGATTTTGCTGACATGGCTCTGGTCGATCTCCAACCTGTCTCCGAGCTGTTCCTGACTCATATCTTTCATATTTCGATAATAGGCAATATTGATGCCTAATGTTCTGTATAGGCGGTGATATGCAGAGTTCATAAGCTAAACCTCTGCATATCATTATAAATTAACTGAGATTTTTACCAGATATTCAAACTGCATATATATGCATTGTGAATATCTTCCTGGACAGCCCTCCCTCTTATATCATGTATCTTGAGCAAATGTGCAAGATTATCGTTGGGCCGCTCCCATTGAACGCACTCGCGGCAGCAACGCGAACAGGGGGCCGCAACCCCTGCCAGGCCGGAAACACTAGGCGCAAAGCTGGCACAGCGCATGGACCCAAATGACGCAGGGCATCAGCGGCAGCGGCGCAAGGCGCTGGTCAGTGCGAAAGCATTGCCGCGCCGGTCAGGTTTCAGACAACTCCGCTCGGTGGCTCACGTGCCTGGGGGGCCGGGGGAAAGCGGACTGTGGGACCCAGGCGGAACGCACGTGGAGCCGTGGTCCCGCCGGGAGTGTCCCCCGGCGATCCTTTGGTTCCTTTCCCATCGCTGGGAAAGGAACCCGCCCCGCAGGGCGGAACCCCTTTCGCCATCCCACGGCTGGGACACGGGAAGGAAGACCCCTCATCCGTCACGGCATGCGCCGTGACACCTTCCCCCCAGAGGGGGAAGGCTTTGGGGAAAACGGCACGCCGCCCGACAGGGGCACCGGGCTCTGCAGGAGGGCGTGCTTTACAGAAAACTGTTGTCTTTGAGGGAGGAATCCGGATGAAAAAATTCAAGCCCACCAAATTCGACGTTATGGTCCTGGGGCTGACTGCGCTTTTCCTTCTGGTCACCGGCCTGTACTTCGTCGTCTGCAACGGTGCCTTCTGCCCCCTGTGCCAGGACTACTTCATCAGCAACGGCGAGACCTACATCTGGGACACCAGGGGCGGCTATCTGGAGCCCCTGTCCGTCTACCGCCACTGTCACTCCGACGGCGTCTCCATGCTGGACATCAGGACCGGCATGCACAGCGAGTGCTCCTCCACCGCCCGGACGGGCATCGTCCGCTTCGCGGATGACCCGGGCCCCCATCCTCTCTACTGCCTCCGCCACAGGCCGGACCAGTCTCTGGGCCGCTTCCAGATGCTGGACCAGAACCAGGACTACACAGTCGTCTGGGGGCTCCGGGAAGGGGAGGCCGTTCAGGCGGAGAACTGTTTTCTCACTCTCACCTGGGACGGGGAGTGGGACCAGTGGGAGATCCATATCACCTGGTGACCCTTTCCCCCTGGACTTTTTCTTCCAATTCGGTTACACTGGGAGGGATTTCTGAACCAAGGAGACTTTTGCATGGACGCCATCCTTCAAACGCTCGCCCGGGAGCTGGAACGCTCTCCGGAGCATGTACAAAATGTGGTGACCCTCATCGACGAGGGTGCCACCATCCCTTTTATCGCCCGCTACCGCAAGGAGCTCCACGGCTCCATGGACGAACAGCTGCTGCGCCGGCTGGCGGACCGCCTTCAGTACCTGCGGAACCTGGAGGCCCGGAAGGGGGAGGTCGCCGCCGCTATCGAGAACCAGGGCAAGCTCACCCAGGAGCTCTCCGACGCCATCGCTGCGGCCGCCACTCTGGCGGAGGTGGAGGACCTGTACCGCCCCTATAAGCAGAAGCGGCGCACCCGGGCCACCATCGCCCGGGAGAAGGGGCTGGAACCCCTGGTCCGGCTGCTCTCCGCTCAGGGCCCGGCGGTGGACCCCCGTCAGGCGGCCCTGGACTTTCTGGACCCGGACAAGGGGGTGGAGACGGCGGAGGACGCCCTCCAGGGGGCCAGTGACATCCTGGCCGAGGAGATCTCCGACGACGCCGACATCCGCAGGGAGCTGCGGCAGCTGTATCTGCGCCGGGGCATGCTGGCCTCCCGGGCTGCGGCCAAGGAGCCGGAGGACACGGTCTACCGCCTGTACTATGACTTCAAGGTCCCGGTGGGACGGGCCCAGGGCCACCAGGTGCTGGCCGTCAACCGGGGTGAGCGGGAGGGGGTGCTCAAGGTCACGGTGGAGCTGGACCCGGAGACCGCCCACGTGGCGGTGCGCCGGGCCGTGGTGCCCGGCGCGGCCTGCATGGACTTTGTCCGGGCGGCGGCGGACGACGCCTATGACCGCCTGATCCAGCCCTCCATGGAGCGGGAGATCCGCGCCCACCTCACTGAGCAGGCGGACGAGGGTGCCATCCACAACTTCGCCCTGAACCTGAAGCCCCTGCTGATGCAGCCCCCGGTGAAGGGGCGGGTCACCATGGGGCTGGACCCGGGCTACCGCATGGGCTGCAAGGTGGCGGTGGTGGACGGCACCGGCAAGGTGCTGGACACGGCGGTAGTCTACCCCACCTATGGGGAGCGGCAGAAACAGGAGGCCATCGCCAAGCTGTCCCATCTGGTGAGAAAGCACGGCGTGGAGCACATCGCCATCGGCAACGGCACCGCCAGCCGGGAGACCGAGCAGATGGCGGTGGAGCTGATCCACAGACTGGGGGGCGGCCTGAGCTATATGATCGTCAGCGAGGCCGGGGCCTCGGTCTACTCCGCCTCCAAGCTGGCCGCCGAGGAGTTCCCCGAGTACGATGTGAACCTGCGCTCCGCCGTGTCCATCGCCCGGCGGCTCCAGGACCCTCTGGCTGAGCTGGTGAAGATCGACCCTAAGGCCATCGGCGTGGGCCAGTACCAGCACGACATGCCCCAGGCCCGGCTGGGCGAGGCCCTGGACGGGGTGGTGGAGGACTGCGTCAACGCGGTGGGCGTGGATGTGAACACCGCCTCCCCCTCCCTGCTCCAGCGGGTGTCCGGCCTCACCGCCGCCACTGCCAAAAACCTGGTGAAATACCGGGAGGAGAACGGGGCCTTCACCACCCGCAGGCAGGTCCTGAAGGTGCCCAAGCTGGGCCCCAAGGCCTTTGAGCAGTGCGCCGGCTTCCTGCGGGTGCCGGAGAGCGCCTCCGTTCTGGACAACACCGGTGTCCATCCGGAGAGCTACGCCGCCGCGGAGGCGCTGCTGGCCCAGTGCGGCTACACCCTGTCCGACGTCAGGGCAGGGGCCATGGGGGCCCTGAAGGAGAAGGCGGAGGCCATGGGCCTGGAGGCGCTGGCCCGGGTGTGCGGCGTGGGCGTCCCCACCCTGGCGGACATCATCAAGGAGCTGATGAAGCCCGGCCGGGACCCCCGGGACGAGCTGCCCGCCCCCATCCTGCGCACCGATGTGATGGAGGCCCGGGACCTGAAGCCCGGGATGGAGCTCCAGGGGACGGTGCGCAACGTCATCGACTTCGGGGCATTTGTGGACATCGGGGTCCATCAGGATGGGCTGGTCCACATCAGCAAGCTGCCCCAGCGGGTGAAGCACCCCTCCCAGCTGCTTTCCGTGGGAGATGTGGTCACGGTGTGGGTTCTGGAGGTGGACGAGAAGAAAAAGCGCATCAGCCTGACCATGAAAAAACCGTAACACGGGTGCGGCGGCCGGAGGGGACACCTCCGGCCGCCGGTCTTTCATCCCTGGCCGCCCCTGACCGCCCCGCGGTCCCGGCCCAGCTCCTCCGGGGGCACCCCCAGCAGCAGCAGGGCCCCCGCCGCCGCCAGCACAGACAGGGGAGACATGTGATCCGGCAGGCGGAGGGGCAGCTCCTGCCGCTCCACCACCCGTCCCTCCACCGTCACCAGCTCCCGCTGGATGGCGCACCACAGCTGCCGCCCCTCCCGGCTGGACAGGGTCAGGGTGTCCCTGGGCCCGGTGCCGTAGCTTACCGCCGCCGCGGGGTCCAGCCCGGAGAGCAGCCCCCCCGCTCCGCCGGGCAGAAGCACCGTCCGGCACCCAGTGGGCAGCTGCCTCCTCCGCTCCGCTGCCCGGGGGGAGACCACCAGCAGCCAGGGTGATCCTCCCGCTGCCGTGCGCCGGTCCCGCTCCCCCAGCTGCCGGCGCACCGCCTCCCCGATGCCCTCGCTCTCCTCGGCTACCCAGAAATTCTCCACAGATCCCGCCCCTTTCCTCCTCAGTCTGGGGCATTTCCCCTCTTTTTATTCCCGCCCCACCCATTCTTTCCCTTTTTGTCTGTCTCCCAGCCTCTTTTTTCTGTCCCAGGCCGCTCCGCCCTTTTCTTGACTTTCTCCGTCCAAATGGGGTATTATTATAATTGTTATTTTGCGCGGTCCCGCGCCGCATTGTACTGTGAGGGATCTTTATTACTATGGCTCAGAAGAAACCCAGCTACGGCAACGAATCCATCTCCGCCCTAAAAGGGGCCGACCGGGTCCGCAAGCGCCCCGGCGTCATCTTCGGCTCCGACGGGCTGGAGGGCTGCGAGCATGCCGTGTTTGAGATCATGTCCAACGCCATCGACGAGGCCCGGGAGGGCCACGGCGATCTCATCATCGTCACCCGGTTCGAGGACAAGTCCATCCAGGTGGAGGACTTCGGCCGGGGCTGTCCGGTGGACTGGAACGAAAAGGAGCAGCGCTACAACTGGGAGCTGGTGTTCTGTGAGCTGTACGCCGGCGGCAAGTACGGCGGGGACGGCGACAACTATGAGTATTCCCTGGGCCTCAACGGCCTGGGCTCCTGCGCCACCCAGTACGCCAGCGAGTATTTCGACGCAACCATCTACCGGGACGGCTCCAAATACACCCTCCACTTTGAGAAGGGGGAGAATATCGGCGGGCTCCACAAAGAGCCCACTGACCGGGGCAGAAAGACGGGCTCCACCTTCCGCTGGAAGCCCGACCTGGAGGTCTTTACCGACATCGACATCCCCGTGGAGTACTACCTGGACGTGATGAAGCGCCAGGCTGTGGTCAACTCCGGCGTCACCTTCCGCTTCCGCAACCAGACCGGTGGGAAGTTCGAGACCACCGACTTCCGCTATGACAACGGCATCCTGGACTATGTCACTGAACTGGCCGGGGAAAATCCCTTGACCCAGCCTGTGTTTTGGCAGACCGAGCGGAAGGGCCGGGACCGGGAGGACAAGCCGGAGTACAAGGTGAAGCTGTCGGTCTCCTTCTGCTTCTCCAACCGGGTGTCCATCGTGGAGCACTACCACAACTCCTCCTGGCTGGAGCACGGGGGCAGCCCGGAGAAGGCCATGAAATCCGCCTTCGTCTCCGCCATCGACGCCCGGCTCAAGCAGCTGGGCAAGTACCAGAAGTCGGAGGGCAAGATCAGCTTCAACGACATCCAGGACTGCCTGGTGCTGGTCTCCAACAACTTCTCCACCCAGACCAGCTACGAGAACCAGACTAAAAAGGCCATCAACAACAAATTCGTCCAGGAGGCTATGACCGATTTCCTCCGCGCCCAGCTGGAGGTCTATTTCATCGAGAACCCCTTCGACGCAGACAAGATCTGCGAGCAGGTGCTCATCAACAAGCGCAGCCGGGAGACCGCGGAAAAGACCCGCCTGAACATCAAAAAGAAGCTGTCCGGCTCCATGGACATCTCCAACCGGGTGCAGAAGTTCGTGGACTGCCGCACCAAGGACGTGTCCCGCCGGGAGCTCTACATCGTGGAGGGAGACTCCGCCATGGGGGCGGTGAAGCTCAGCCGGGATGCGGAGTACCAGGGCATTATGCCCGTCCGGGGCAAGATCCTCAACTGCCTCAAGGCGGATTACGCCAAGATCTTCAAAAACGAGATCATTACCGACCTGCTCAAGGTCATGGGCTGCGGAGTGGAGGTCCAGGACAAGCACGTGAAGGACCTGGCCTCCTTTGACCTGGACAGCCTGCGCTGGAACAAGGTGGTCATCTGCACCGATGCCGACGTGGACGGCTTCCAGATCCGCACCCTGATCCTCACCATGCTCTACCGCCTAACCCCCACCCTGATCCAGCAGGGCTATGTCTACATCGCGGAGTCCCCCCTGTACGAGATCACCTGTAAGGAAAAGACCTGGTTTGCCTACTCAGACAAGGAAAAAAACGACATCGTCGCCTCTCTGGAGGGAAAAAAGTGCGATGTGCAGCGCTCCAAGGGCCTGGGCGAGAACGAGCCCGATATGATGTGGCTGACCACTATGAACCCTGAGACCCGCCGGCTCATCAAGGTGATGCCGGAGGACGTGGAGCGCACCGCCCAGGTCTTTGACCTGCTGCTGGGGGATGACCTCCAGGGGCGCAAGAGCCACATCGCGGACAACGGCTACAAATATCTGGAGCTGGCGGACATCTCGTAATCATCTCATCACGAGCGGCAGGGAGAGGCCCAATGTCAGACGATTCCATTGTGATGTTTGGATTTTCCATCCTGTGTATCTTCTTTCTCCTGCTGGGCATCATCCTGTACAGGACTGACGCTGCAATTCAGGCCCTCTGCTATTTTAAGGACGGAGGCATCTATCTGGTCAAAAACGGCAGGCGACTTGCCGACGACACGCCGGAGGACCGCCGTCGGCTGGCCAGATGGCTGGGGCGCTTTGTGATCGGCCTTTCCTGCCTGATGTTTCTCTTTCTTTTATTGCTTTACTTCACATGAGATCGCAGCGGAGGAACACACCTATGAACCTGTTCGACATCCTGGGTCCCGTCATGGTGGGGCCCTCCAGCTCCCACACGGCGGGGGCGGTGCGCATCGGCCGCATGGCCCGGGCTCTGCTGGGGCAGGAGCCCGTCCGGGCCCAGCTGCTGCTCCACGGCTCCTTTGCCTCCACCGGAGAGGGCCACGGCACCCACCAGGCCCTGGTGGCCGGGCTGCTGGGCCTCTCCCCGGCCGACGGCCGGGTCCCAGACAGCTTCCGTCTGGCCCGGGAGCGGGGGCTGTCCTTCTCCTTCGGCACCTGCGTCCTGCGGGACGTCCACCCCAACAGCGCCCTCATCCGTCTTGAGGATGCCGGGGGCGGACAGCTGGAGGTGGGGGCCTCCTCCCCTGGGGGCGGGCGCATCCGGGTCTTTCAGGTGGATGGACTGCACACCTCCTTCAGCGGGGAGCTGCCCACCCTGGTGGTCCACAACACCGATCAGCCCGGCTGCGTCAGTCAGGTCACCGGCGTGCTGGCCGGGCGGGGCCTCAACGTGGCCACCCTCCAGCTCAATCGGGGCGGCCGGGGCGGCAGCGCCGTCATGGTCATCGAGTGCGACCAGCCCATCCCCGAGGACGCCGCCCGGGACGTGCGGACCCTGCCCGGCATCCTGCGGGTCACCCGCTACACCCCGGAAGAACAGGAGGTGCCCCTTTGATCGCCTTTGACTCCATCGCCCAGATGCTCCAGGATACGGAACAGTCCGGCCTGCCCCTCTGGGAAAACATTCTGGAATCCGACTGCCGGCGGCAGGACCTGCCCCGCGCCCGCTCTCTGGAGCGGATGGGGGCCATGCTGGACGCCATGGTGCAGGCGGACGAGAGCTATCAGGCCCAGGACCGCTCCCACAGCGGCCTGTCCGGGGGTGACGGGGCCAAAATGACCCTGTACGCCGCCGGGGACCCCCTGTGCGGCCCCCTTCTCTCCCAGGTGATGGCCGGGGCTCTGCGAATGGGGGAGTGCAACGCCTGCATGAAGCGCATCGTGGCCGCCCCCACGGCGGGGGCCTGCGGCGTGCTGCCCGCGGTGCTCCTCCCCTGCGCCCGGCACTTCTCTCTCTCCAGGGAGCAGCTGGTTCAGGCCCTGTATGTGGCCTCCGGCTTCGGAATGGTCATCGCCGCCCGGGCCTCCATCTCCGGGGCCGAGGGCGGCTGTCAGGCGGAGATCGGCTCTGCCGCCGCCATGGCCGCCCCCGCCCTGGTCCACCTCCGGGGCGGCACTCCCTCCATGATGGCTCACGCCTGCGCCATGGCTGTGAAGAATCTGCTGGGGCTGGTGTGCGATCCTGTGGGCGGGCTGGTGGAGGTCCCCTGCGTCAAGCGCAACGTCATCGGGGCCATGGACGCCCTTTCGGCGGCCCAGATGGCTCTGGCCGGCATCGAGAGCCGGGTCCCCCCGGACCAGGTTCTGGACGCCATGGCAGAGGTGGGCCGTTCCCTGCCCCCCTCCCTCCGGGAGACGGGAAAGGGCGGCCTGGCCGCAACGCCCTTTGGGATGGCGTACGCACCCAAGGAGGGGTGATATGAAACGGCCCACACATCTCTTTTTCTATACACTGGCATCCATCGCTTTTCTGAATGTCTTCTCACACAGTTTTCCCTCTCTCCCCGCTCTGTACGCCTGCATGACCATTTTCTCTCTGTTATTCGGTGTATCCTTTCTGACGGCCAGCGGAATGCCTTCCGCCTGGACAAGTCGGAAAGTTTCCTCCGCCGTATGGGATCACTGGAAAAAAATCCTCGGAGCTCTGTTTTTGCTCAATGGAGCGCTCTGCCCCACAGGTTTTCTTCTGTGGTTTTTTCTGCGGTTCGACCAGGATCTTATTTTATGTACTCAAATCTTTGGATCTTTGAGCATTTGTTTTGCCAGCCTGATCCCTCTATATCGGGCAGATGCGTGATCTCTTTCAGTGTTTGATTGAAAATGTCCCCCTAAGCTGGGGCAGAAGATAGGACGGATATCCCTATGCCAAAGAAGAAAAACCCCGACGAGACCAAACCCAAGGTAACCAACCCCAACGTCATGGGCCTGCGGGCCGAGGTGCTGGAGCAGCCCATCACCGAGACGCTGGAGATCAACTATATGCCCTATGCCATGTCGGTCATCGTCTCCCGGGCCATCCCGGAGATCGACGGCTTCAAGCCCTCCCACCGGAAGCTGCTCTACACCATGTATCAGATGAAACTGCTGGGCGGGGCCCGTACCAAGAGCGCTAACGTAGTAGGCCAGACCATGAAGCTCAACCCTCACGGGGACGCCGCCATCTACGACACCTTGGTCCGTCTCTCCCGGGGCTACGGGGCCCTGCTCCACCCCCTTGTGGACTCCAAAGGCAACTTTGGAAAGGTGTACTCCCGAGACATGGCCTGGGCCGCCAGCCGATACACCGAGGTGCGGCTGGACCCCATCTGCGCCGAGCTGTTTCGGGACATCGACCAGGACACCGTGGACTTTGTGGACAACTACGACGGCAAGCTGAAGGAGCCCACCCTCCTGCCCACCACCTTTCCCAACGTGCTGGTCTCCGCCAACCAGGGCATCGCCGTTGGCATGGCCAGCAACCTGTGCGGCTTCAACCTGGGGGAGGTGTGCGACACCACCATCGCCTATCTGAAGGACCCGGACCACGATCTCATGTCCACCCTGAAGGCCCCCGACCTGCCCACCGGCGGTGAACTGCTCTACGACGCCTCGGAGCTGGCCTCCATCTACCGCACCGGACGGGGCTCCTTCAAGGTGCGCGCCAAGTGGCGCTACCTCAAGGCGGACAACATCATCGAGGTCTACGAGATCCCCTACTCCACCACCGTGGAGGCCATCATGGACAAGGTGGCTGAGCTCATCAAGTCGGGCAAGATCCGTGAGATCGCCGACATGCGGGATGAGACCGACCTGTCCGGCCTGAAGCTGACTATCGACCTGAAGCGGGGCACTGACCCGGACAAGCTGATGGCCAAGCTGTTCAAGTCCACTCCCCTGATGGACAGCCAGTCCTGCAACTTCAACATCCTCATCGCCGGGATGCCCCGGGTGATGGGGGTGCGGGAGATCCTGGAGGAGTGGACCGCCTGGCGCAGCGACTGCGTGCGCCGCCGCACATACTTCTCCCTGAAGAAGAAGCAGGAGAAGCTACACCTGCTCAAGGGCCTCAAGCGCATCCTGCTGGACATCGACCGGGCCATCCGCATCATCCGGGAGACCGAGGAGGACGCGGAGGTAGTGCCCAACCTGATGATCGGCTTTGGCATTGACCAGATCCAGGCCGAGTTCGTAGCCGACATCCGCCTGCGGAACATCAACAAGGAGTACATCCTCAAGCGCACCCAGGAGGTGGACTCCCTGGAGGAGGAGATCGCTGACCTCCAGGACCTGGTGAACAGCCCCCGCCGCATCCGTCAGGTCATCATCAGTGAGCTGGAGCAAGTCAAGAAAAAGTACGCCCTCCCCCGCCGCACCGATATCGTCTATGACCACCAGACCGAGGAGCTGCTCACCGCTGAGGAGGAGGTCCCCGACTACCCGGTAAATCTCTTCCTGTCCCGGGAGGGATATCTGAAGAAGATCACCCCCCAGTCCCTGCGGATGTCCGGCGAGCAGAAGTATAAGGACGGCGACGGCCCCTTCCTTACCTGGGAGGCCTCCAACCGGGACGAGCTGCTGGTCTTTACCGACAGGCAGCAGTGCTATAAGACCCGGCTCAGCGAATTTGAGGACACCAAGGCCAGCGTGCTGGGGGACTACCTGCCCACCAAGCTTGCCATGGACCAGGAGGAGCGGGTGGTCTGGGCCTGCATCCCCGGGGACTACCGCCGCCAGCTGCTCTTCTTCTTTGACAACGGCAAGGCGGCCCGGGTGGAACTGTCCGCCTACCAGACCCAGACCCGCCGGAAAAAGCTCACCGGGGCCTATTCCGACAAGGCCCCCCTGGTCTCCGCCTTCCTGCTGGAGGAGGACCAGGAGATGGCGGTCTACTCCACCGAGGGGCGCTGCATGATCTTCCACACCTCCGCCCTCTCCCCCAAGACTACCCGCACCACCCAGGGGGTCAACGTCATGTCCCTCAAGCCTAAATACCGGGTGGAGAAGGCCCTGCCCCTGGCTCAGACCCCCATCCGCAACGCCGCCCGCTACCGGGCCCGCTCCCTGCCCATTGCGGGAGCCCTCCTTCGGGAGCCCGACCGGGGAGAGGAGCAGATGACCCTGCTGTAACACCACCGTCCCGGGCAGCCGCCGCGCCGCCCAACCAGAAAAGGAAAGGAAGTTTTTTTGTGCGCACCGGCAAGCTCTGGGCCGCCTTCCGGCCCTATCTGTGGATCACACTGGCCTCCGCTGTCTTTGCTCTGGGCTTTGACTGGTGCTATGTTCCCAACCAGATCACCTTGGGCGGGATGACTGGCCTGGGGCAGATCATCCATGCCATCGTCCCCGCCATCCCGGTGGGCAGTGCGGTCATCGCCCTCAACCTGCCCCTGTTCCTGCTGGGCTGGCGGCTGCTGGGGTGGAAGCTGCTGGCCTCCTCCCTCTTCGCCACCGCCGCCACCTCCCTGGGGGTGGACCTGCTGGCCGCCTGTTACTCCTTCCCGCCCATGGACCCCATGCTGGCCTCCGTCTTCGGCGGCGCGCTGATCGGGCTGTCCCTTGGGATGGTGTTCCTCCAGGGAGCCACCACCGGCGGCACCGATCTCATCGCCCGGCTGCTGAAGCTCCGCTTCGGCCATCTGCCCATGGGCACCCTGGTCATGGCGGTGGACCTGGTGGTCATCGCCCTGGCCGCTCTGGCCTTCCACAGCCTGAGCAGCGCCCTGTACGGGCTGGTCTCCCTGTATATCTCCTCCCTGGTCATCGACCGGGTGCTCTACGGCCTGGACAACGCCAAGGTGGCCTATATCATCAGCGACCGACCCCAGGAGATCATCCGCTCCATCAGTACGGAGCTGGACCGGGGCGTCACCATCCTCCGGGGGGCCGGGGCCTGGTCCGGGGAGGCAAAAGACGTGCTCATGTGCGCCTTCAAGCAGAAGCAGATCGTGGCCCTGAAGCGGGCGGTAAAGGAGACCGACCCCTCCGCCTTTCTCATCGTGTGCGATGCCCACGAGGTGCTGGGCCAGGGCTTCCACAGCTATCACCAGCATGACCTGTGATCCATTCATTTTTTCAGGGAGGTATCACCATGGCAGATCTGGAAAAACTCCGCGCCAACCTGGAGGCCCGCGGCTTCCGCACCACCTACTTCCCCACCGCAGATGAGGCGGCCGCCTATCTGGACGGCCAGATCGATGGAAAAACGGTGGGCATCGGCGGGTCCATGACGGTGAAGGAGATGGGGCTCTACCCCAGGCTGGCTGCCCACAACCAGGTGGTCTGGCACTGGGAGGGGGGCGCCCTGAGGGACGCCGTCCTCACCGATGTGTACATCACCTCCGCCAACGCGCTGGCGGAGACCGGGGAGATCGTCAACATCGATGGCAACGGCAACCGGGTCTCCTCCACCCTGTACGGCCACCAGAAGGTCTACTTCCTGGTGGGTGTCAACAAGGTCGCCCCCGACTTTGAGGCGGCACTGTGGCGGGCCCGGAACGTGGCCGCCCCCAAGCGGGCACAGTCCATGGGGTGCAGGACCCCCTGCGCCGCCAAGGCAGACCGGTGCTATGACTGCAAGAGCCCAGAGCGCATCTGCCGGGGGCTTGCGGTTCTTTGGGCTCGTCCCAATGCCACAGAGGAGATGGAAGTCGTACTGATCGGAGAGGCGCTGGGGATGTGAGCCCCGGCGTGAACATGGGAGGAGGGATCTGATGAAATGGAGGCTCTGCGCGGCCGTGGCCGCGCTGTCCCTGCTGCTGTCCGGGTGCTCCTCACTGCTCGCCCGCAGCTACACCAGCGTGACTCCCCACAGCGCCACGCCCCCTGCCGAGGGGGACTCCTCCATCCTTCGGGTGGAGAACTACCAGGAGCTGGTCAATGCCCTGATCTACCTCATCTCCCTGGGTGAGGAGGAGGGCACTGTCCGGATGTACAACTACGACCAGGATGTGGAGCAGTCCCTGTCCAACGCCTGTCTGGAGGTGGTCCAGGAGGACCCTCTGGGAGCCTATTCAGTGGACTTCATCCGCTATGATGTGACCCCTATTGTCTCCTACTATGAGGCCGCTGTGGAGATCACCTACCGCCGCACCCGGGAGCAGGTCTCCGCCATCGTGGCCGCCACCGGTGCCACCGCCATCCGCTCCCAACTCAAGGACCTGCTCTCCTCCTTCGGCACCGAGGCCGCCCTGCGCATCAGCTACTTCGAGGGGGACGAGACCTACATCCAAACCCTCTTCCGGGAGGCCTACTATGCCAGTCCGGACACCGCCCTGGATCTGCCCGAGGCCCAGGTCTATATCTATCCCCAAGGGGAGGAGAGCGGCCGCCAGCGCATCGTGGAGGTCCTGCTTACCTACCACCTGGAGCAGAAAGAGCTCCAGCGCCGCCGGACCGCCCTGGCCCGGCGCGCCAATGAGATCGTGGTCTCCATCTGGGGGACCGAGGGGGACGAGGCCATCCAGACCGTATCTGCCGCCGTGCTGGACGCCGGACACTACGATCCGGAGGGGGGGGCCAGCGCTTATGACGCCCTGGTGGCGGGGGCAGCAGACAGCGAGGGACTTTCCCTGGCCGCCCTGCTGTTGGCCCAACGGCTGGAGCTGACCGGCATGGTGGTACCGGGCACCCTGGACGGGTCACCCCACTTCTGGAACGTCGTCCGCACCGAGAGCGGCTATCGCCATCTGGACCTCACCCGGGGGGCGGACAGCCGCGGGCAGTACCCTCTCCTCTCTGACCGGGAGATGGCCGCCCTGGGCTACCAGTGGGATACCCAGGCGGTCCCCCCCTGCGGGGAGCCGTCGGACAGCCAGGAGGGGACGGAGGAGGTTCCCGGCACCTCCTCCGCCTCCTCCGACGGGGCGGAATGAGATCATTCTCAATTTTTTCATTTTATGCTTGACAGCGACAAATTTTCTGCTATAATATGCTTTGTTGTTGCGAGTGTAGCTCATCTGGTAGAGCGCCACCTTGCCAAGGTGGAGGTAGCGGGTTCGAGCCCCGTCACTCGCTCCAAAAAGAAAGACACGCTTCTAAGCGTGTCTTTTTTTGACCTCTTTGTCCGGACGGACAGATGTCCTCTTCCGGCGGAACACCCTCCATTCCCCGGCCTTTGGCCAGAAAGGAACCTCTTCATGGAACTGCTTTGCAAATGGAACCAGCTCAGCCTGGTCAAACGTATTCTGATCGGCCTGATCCTGGGCGCTGTCCTGGGCTTCCTCCTGCCCGGCGCCTCCTTCCTCAGCCTCCTGGGCACCCTGTTCGTAGGCGCGCTGAAGGCCCTGGCCCCCCTGCTTGTCTTTTTCCTGGTCTTGCACTCCCTGGCACAGCACAAGAAAGGGGCCAAGAGCAATATGAGCACCGTCATCGCGCTCTACCTCATCGGCACCCTTCTGGCTGCGCTGTGTGCGGTGGTTGCCAGCTTTCTGTTTCCCTCCACCCTGGCGCTGGCCCAGGAGGCGGCCTCCAGCGCCCCCGGCGGCATCGGCGAGATCCTCCATACCCTGCTCAACAACGCGGTGAGCAACCCCATCTCCGCTATGGCGGAGGCCAACTATATCGGGGTGCTGCTGTGGGCTGTGGTCTTCGGCATCGCCCTGCGGGACGCCTCCGACCGCACCAAGCAGGTGCTGGGCGACCTGTCTGACGCCCTCTCCACCGCCATCCGCTGGGTCATCAGCTGCGCCCCCTTCGGCATCCTGGGTCTGGTGTTCACCACGGTATCGGAGACCGGCTTCTCCTCCTTCATGGACTACGGCCGCCTGCTCTGCGTCCTGGCGGGCTGTATGTTTTTCGTGGCCTTGATCGTCAACCCCATTCTGGTCTTCCTGTGCATCCGGCGCAACCCCTATCCTCTGGTGTTCCGCTGCCTGAAGGAGAGCGGCATCATGGCCTTCTTCACCCGCAGCTCCGCCGCTAATATCCCGGTCAACCTGCGGCTGTGCAAGGAGCTGGGCCTGGACGAGGAGAAGTACTCCGTCTCCATCCCCTTGGGAGCCACCATCAACATGGCTGGGGCCGCCATCACCATCTCGGTCCTCACCCTGGCCGCTGCCAACACCCTGGGCATCTCGGTGGACTTTCCTACCGCCTTCCTGCTCAGCGTGGTAGCCTCCATCGCCGCCTGCGGCTCCTCCGGTGTGGCGGGGGGCTCCCTGCTGCTGATTCCCATGGCGTGCAGCCTGTTCGGCATTCCCAACGACATCGCCATGCAGGTGGTGGGCATCGGCTTCATCATCGGCGTCGTCCAGGACTCCTGCGAGACGGCACTGAACTCCTCCTCCGACGTGCTGTTCACCGCGGCCGCCGAGTTCCGCAGCCGCCGCCTGGCCGCTCGTCAGGACTGACCAAACGCCAAAAAGAGGCCCGGGATCAGAAGATCCCGGGCCTCTTTTCTCTTCAGATCTGGTGCGCCGCGAAGAAGGTTTTGGCGGTCTCCAGGCAGCGTCTGGCGTGCTCCAGCTTGCCCCGGATCGCCACCTCCGCCGCGTTGGGCAGCTCGATGGAATAGTAGGGGGGATCAGGGATGTTCTTCAGCATCCCCGCCAGGTCGATGCCGCCCTCTCCCACGTACAGCCGTCCGCCCCGGGCCACGCCCACCATGTCCGGGTGGTCCACCGGCGGGATGAAGGCCGGACCGTCGCACAGGTGGACGAAGCCGAATCGCTCTGCCGCTACCTCCCGCAGCTGTTCTGGGGTGACCTTCACCCGGTGGGCGTGCAGAGTGTCCACCAGCACCTGCACATTGGGCCGGTCCATCAGGTCCATCCAGGCCAGGGCTTCGGTCAGGCCGGGGATGTTTGAGAAGGGGACGAACTCCAGATTGAGCTTCATGCCGTATTTGTCCGCCAGATCGCACATCTTCTCGAACTGCACCCGGGAGAAGTCCCGGTCCGCACTCCACACGCTGGCGATAGCGTATTTCGCCCCCAGCTCGGCCCCCAGGGCGAACTCCTTCTCGTAGCTCATTACGTCCACCCCGTCCGCCACCCGGGCCAGTTCGATGTCCATCAGCCTCACGCCAGTGCGCTCCAGGGCAGCGCGGACCATCTGGAACATTTGGCCGTTGGCCAGGGCGTAGTCCGGCTCTCCGGGCAGGTGCTGGGAGATGGTCCGCAGGCCCACCCCCTCATAGCCGCACTGGGCGGCGATCTCGATCTGATCCACCGGGTGGGTGTTGGGCAGAGTCAGATAGGCCAGGGAAAAAAACTTGCTCATAAGAGAGACCTCCTTATTCTGTGGGGCGTTCGCCCGTCTGTTTGATTGCTGGAAGGGGAATGCCCCCTTACGGCCCGCTCTGACCAGCGGACCGCAAAGAGGCATTCGGTTTAAGAGGAGCAACAGGAAGAAACTGCTGCTAAGCGGAATATCGCGGGATAGATCAGCCCTGAGCGGCGGCAAGCTCCTCCTGAAGGGTGGTGCCCAGACCATTTACATCCGCATCGATCTTATCGTAGAGGGCCTGGACAGTATCCAGCGCCAGGATCTCCTGGAAGAAGGCGTCATCATACTCAATGAGGGTCATGCCACCATCCACCAAGGTCTGCTTGTTGGTCTCATCGCTCTCCACCATCTGGGATTTCATCTCTTCAATCGCCTCTGCGACTGCCTGATTGATCGCCTCCTGGTAAGCGGGATCCAGGGAGTCATACTTCTCCTTGTTCATGGACAGCTGGTTGGCGTACAGGATATGGTTAGTACAGGCCAGGTACTTCTGGACCTCCTGAAAGTTGGTGCTGGCGCAGGTATCCGCTGCGTTCTCCTGGGCGTCGATGGTGCCGTTCTGAAGGGAAATGAACACCTCAGCCCAGGCCAGAGGAGTGGGGGCGGCGCCGATGGCAGTCCAGAAGGCCATGTGGTTGCTGTTCTCCATGGTGCGGATCTGGAGGTTTTTGAAATCCTCCAGTTTGCGCAACTCCCGATTGGCAGTGGTGAGGCGGTAGGTGGCGTACTGCTGGATGCCCAGCAGCTCCAGACCCACTTTCTCATAGGCGGCGGACATGGCGGCATGGGTCTGGCTGTCGCCGTTGAGCACCTGGTCGATGGTCTCACCGTCATACTGGGCAAACACCATGGGCAGGTCGAAGATGGCCATCTCGGGGACAAAGGAGACCACGGGAGCGATCTGGCAGCCCACCAGATCAATATAGCCCGCCTGCATCTGGGACAGCAGATCCATATCGTTGCCCAACTCGCCGTTAAGATACAAATAGACCGTCATCTTGCCGCCGGTGATCTCCTCCACTTTCTCTGCAAACAGGCGGTCAAAAATCTCTCCAGCCGCTCCCACCGCAGCAGAGTCCGCCAGAGTCAGCTCCACAGGCTCCAGATCCGCATAGGCCCCGGAAGCAGAACCGGAAGAGACCGTACCAGATGTGCTGCTACCGCCGGAAGCAGCCGGGGGATTGGAAGCGGCTCCGGAGCCGCTTCCACCGCCTGAGCAGGCGGCCAGGCTCAGGGACATGGCCAGGGTCAGAATCAGGGCAATCGCTTTTTTCATTGTCTTTCCTCCTCGTTTTATGTATCAGCTATGGATCAGCGCCGTTTTCACGGCTTTTGCACAAAGGATCTGCCGGCCTCAATACTGGAGGCCGCCGTTCACATCCAGCACCTCGCCGGTGGTCCAGGCGGCGTCGTCGCTGCCCAGATAGGCGATGGCGGCGGCCACGTCGCTCAGTTCGCCCATCCTCTGGAGGCGGATACCGGCGGACAGGGATTCGATACGGTCCTGGGTCATGCCGGCGAACATCTTTCCCTTCAGGGGGCCGGGGGCCACGCTGTTCACCGTGATCTGCCAGGGCCCCAGCTCATAGCCCAGGCACATCACCAACCCGTTCACACCGGCCTTGGTGGCAGCGTAGTTGACACCCACGCCGGGACGGCCCGTCCGACCTCCAATGGAGGAGATGACCACGATATGTCCGTATTTCCGCTCCTTCATGGAGGGGACCACCGACTTCACCGCGTGGAACACGCCGGTGAGGTTGATGTCCACAACATCCTGCCACTGGGCTTCAGTCATCTCGTCGATAGGACAGTGGCGGATGATGCCGGCGGTGGCTACCAGGGTGTCGATCTGCCCCCACCTGGCCAGGACGGCATTGGCCGCCGCCTCGCACTCCTCATACTTCCGCACGTCGCACTTTATGCCCATAAGGCGCTCCCCGTCCCACCCCTCGGCCTTCAGCCCGGAGATGGCTGCGTCCAGCGCCTCCTGGGAGAAGTCAGAGAAAGCCACCTTTGCTCCCTCACACAGCAGCCGCTTAGCAGCCGCCTCGGCCACGTCACCCGCACCGGTGATCAGCACCACTTTATCCTGATAACGCTCCATATCGATCCCTCATTTCTAAAGCTCTTTGTTTGGATATTATCACAAATCTAATTGGGTTTTCTTTTCCTTTTCCTGTCTCTATTATCCAGCCAAGCCGTCAAAAAGTAAAATACCAATTCATTGCCTTTTTGATAGATTTAATTTTATCAATATTTGTTTATTTCTTGACAAACTTCTCAATTTTTAATAAAATATAGGGAAATATATAGGATATTTTTCCGCATTTTTGGGGAGGTGCAGCAATTTGACATTGAATCAGCTCTATTATTTTAGGACAGCAGCCGGACAGCTGAACTTCCACCGGACCGCGGAACAGCTGATGATCTCCCAGCCCTCCCTCAGCGCCGCCATCGCCAGCCTGGAACGGGAGCTGGGAGTCCCCCTCTTTCTCCGAAAGGGACGCCACCTGGAACTGAGCAAATACGGCCTGCTCTATTTTAAGGAGGTGGACGCCCTCCTGGGCCGCCTGGACTCTGTGAACGCCACCCTGAAGCGGGCCGCCCGCCCGGGGCAGGGCCACATCGACGTGGGCTACATCGCCCCCCTCTCCCCCAAATTCATGCCCGAGACGGTGCGGGCCTTTCTCCAGCAGCCAGGCTATGAGCAGGTCACCTTCGGCTTTCGGGAGCTGCCCACCCGGGAGCTGCTGGACGGGCTGAAGACCTTCCTCTATGACGTGGTCTTCTGTATCTACGAGGAGGGTGAGCCGGAGGTAGAGTTCGTCCCCTTACTGGACCAGGAGCTGGTGGCCATCGTGCCGCCGGACCATCCGCTGGCTGCGGAGGACCAGATCCTGCTCAGTCAGCTCGCCCCCTACCCCTTTATCACCTATATGCCCCATGTCCAGATCTACCGGGATATCATGGCGTACATCTCCCAGAGCGGCTGGACGCCTCAGGTATTCTGCAATGCCACCGGAGAGGCCAGCATCTCCTCTCTGGTGGCCAGCGGCTTCGGAGTGTCCATTGTGGCCAAAACGGACGTGCTGGACAACAGCCAGGTGAAGCTCCTTCACCTGAAGGACCGCCTCTACAAGCGCACCATCTATATGGCCTATCGCCGGGATGAGGAGCAGCCCCCCTCTATGCAGGCCTTCCTGCGTTTCGTCCTCCAGCGGGCCCGGGCGCAGTCCGACTCTCAGCGGCACAGCTGAACGGGCTGCGAAAAGCCCGGATGGGACCCTATGGTCCCATCCGGGCTCTTTCATGCAGATCCTGCGGGGCGTCAAACGCCTGCCGACCCCTCCGGGTATCCGGCGAAGGCCTCCACCGCCTTGGCGTCGGCCTCTCTCCGCTCCTCAATGGCGTCTCTGAGCAGAAGCTCCTTCACCTTCATCAGGCGTATGGTGTTGGCTCGCTCGTTTTCGTCCAGCTTCATGGTGATATATTTGATATTTTCCTGCATCTCCGGGATCTTTACATACTCCAGGGCGTTGACCCGGCGGCGGGTCTTTTCGATCTCCTCCGCCAGCAGCTGGGAGGTCTTTTCAATCTCGGCCAGCTTCAGCATATCCTGGAATACCTGGGACATGGCGGAGACCGCGTCGTCCAGCTCTCCCGAGGTGTTGGCGAAGCCGTAGGGGTAGATCTCCCCCGGGTCCTGGCTGTGGGTCTTGAAGTGGTACTGGGGCACATCCACCGACATGATATTCTGAAAAGTCATGTCCAGTTCTACGCTCTGCTTGGGATAGAGCAGGGACTGCTCCAGCATCTCCGGGGACATGACAGCGGCAGCCACCGTGAAGGAGCTCTGGGCGCGCATCAGCTGCTCCTCCACCCGGCGGCGGAGGGCCCGGTTCTCCCGCACCACCTCCATGAACTGCTTCATCAGCTCATCCCGCTTGTCCTTGAGCAGCTTGTGGCCCCGCTGGGCGGTGCGCAGGCGGCCCTTCAGGCGGGTCAGCTCCATGCGGGTGGGATTTATGGTCGTGGAAGGCATTCTGGTCCCCCCTTAGCCCTTTTGGGGCAGATACTTCTCGATCAGCTCCGGCTTGATGCGCTTGAGCTCCGCGGTGGGCAGGATAGACAGCAGCTCCCAGCCCAGGTCCAGTGTCTCCTGGATGGAGCGGTTCTCCTCTGTTCCCTGGGAAACATAGCGCTTTTCAAACTCGTCCGCGAACTTGGCATACAGCAGGTCGGTGGGGCTGAGGGCGGCCTCGCCCAGGATGGACATCAGCTCCTTGTTCTCCTTACCGGTGGCATAGGCGGCGAAGAGCTGGTTCATGGTGCCCGAGTGGTCCTCCCGGGTCCTGCCCACGCCGATGCCCTTGTCCTTCAGACGGGACAGGGAGGGCAGCACGTCCACCGGCGGATTGATGCCCCGGCGGAACAGCTCCCGGGAGAGGATGATCTGCCCCTCGGTGATATACCCCGTCAGATCGGGGATGGGATGGGTCTTGTCGTCCTCCGGCATGGTCAGAATGGGGATGAGGGTGATAGAGCCCTCCTTGCCCAGCTGGCGGCCCGCCCGCTCATAGATGGTGGCCAGGTTGGTGTACAGATAGCCGGGGTAGCCCCGGCGGCCCGGGACCTCCTTCTTGGCGGCGGAGATCTCCCGCAGGGCCTCGGCGTAGTTGGTGATGTCGGTCATGATGACCAGCACGTGCATTCCCTTTTCAAAGGCCAGGTACTCCGCAGCGGTCAGGGCCATACGGGGGGTGGCAATGCGCTCCACCGCCGGGTCGTTGGCCAGGTTGGTGAAGAGCACCGTGCGGTCGATGGCGCCGGTGCGCTTAAACTCGCTGACAAAGAACTCCGACTCCTCAAAGGTGATGCCGATGGCGGCAAAGACCACCGCGAAGTTGGATTCCCCATCCAGCACTTTGGCCTGGCGGGCGATCTGAGCGGCCAGCGCGGCGTGGGGCAGGCCGGACCCGCTGAAAATGGGCAGCTTCTGGCCCCGGACCAGGGTGTTCAGGCCGTCGATGGTGGAGATGCCCGTCTGGATGAACTCGTTGGGGTAGTCCCGGCCGGCGGGGTTCATGGGCAGGCCGTTGATGTCCCGGTACTCGTCAGCCAGGATGGCAGGTCCGCCGTCGATGGGCCGGCCCATGCCGTTAAAGACCCGGCCCAGCATGTCCTCCGACACCCCCAGCTGGAGGGGGTGCCCCAAAAAGCGGATCTTGGACTCCGCCAGATTGATGCCCGCGGAGCTCTCAAACAGCTGCACCACGGCGGAATCACCGTTGACCTCCAGCACCTGGCAGCGGCGGATGGTACCGTCAGACAGCTCGATCTCCCCCAGCTCGTCATAGGTGACGCCCTGCACATGGTCCACCACCATCAGGGGACCGGAGATCTCCTGGATCGTCTTATATTCCCGAATCACAGCGCTTCCTCTCCCTTCTCAGCCACGGCGGAGATCTGCTCCTCCATCTGGCGGACCAGCTGGGCATAGGCCTCCACATACCGGTCGGCGGGGACAGACTTGGCCCGGCCGATGCCCTCCCGGGCGGGGATGGTGAACAGCTCGGCCAGCGCCCCGCCCTTCTCAGCGGCGGCCCGGCACTGCCGGTCATAGCTTCGGATCATGGCCAGCATCTTCTCCTGCCGGTCATACTCGGAGAAGGAATCGATGTCCACGAAGGAGTTCTGCTGGAGGAAATCCTCCCGGATCATCTTGGCCGTCTCCAGGGTGATCTGGTCCTTGGCGGACAGGGAATCCTTGCCCACCAGCTGGACGATCTCGTTCAGGCTGGCCTCCTCCTGGAGGACCGCCATAGCCCACTCCCGGTTCTGGAGAAACTCAGGGCCCAGGTGCTCGTCGTACCAGGGCTTCAGGGAGTCCAGATAGAGGGAGTAGGAGTTGAGCCAGTTGATGGCGGGGAAGTGGCGGCGGTAGGCCAGGGAGGAGTCCAGGGCCCAGAACACTTTGACGATGCGCATGGTGGCCTGGGACACGGGCTCGGACAGGTCGCCGCCAGGGGGCGAGACCGCGCCCACAGCGGTGAGGGAGCCTCTGCGGTCCTCCTCAGAGCCCAGACAGGACACCGAGCCCGCCCGCTCATAGAACTGGGCCAGGCGGGAGGACAGGTAGGCGGGGTAGCCCTCCTCGCCGGGCATCTCCTCCAGGCGGCCGGACATCTCCCGCAGCGCCTCCGCCCAGCGGGAGGTGGAGTCGGCGATGACGGCCACGGCGTAGCCCATGTCCCGGAAATACTCGGCGATGGTGATGCCAGTGTAGATGGACGCCTCCCGGGCGGCCACCGGCATGTCGGAGGTGTTGGCGATCAGCACAGTGCGCTTCATCAGGGTCTCGCCGGTGCGGGGGTCCACCAGCTCGGGGAATTCCCGCAGCACGTCGGTCATCTCGTTGCCCCGCTCGCCGCAGCCGATATACACCACCATGTCCACATCAGACCACTTGGCCAGGGCGTGCTGCATCACCGTCTTGCCCGAGCCGAAGGGACCGGGGATGGCGGCTGTGCCGCCCTTGGCCACCGGGAAGAAGGTGTCCACGATGCGCTGGCCGGAGGACAGTGGGACCACAGGGGGATATTTGTGCTTATAGGGCCGTCCCACGCGGACGGGCCACTTCTGCATCATGGGCAGCTCTACCCGGGAGCCGTCCTCCCGTTCCAGCACGGCCACTGTTTCGGTGACGGTGTAGGAGCCGGACTGGATGGAGACGATCTTCCCTTGCATCCTGGGCGGGATCATGATCTTGTGGAGGATAGAGGGGGTCTCCTGCACCGTGCCGATGATGTCGCCCCCTACTACCTGGGTGCCCGGCTCCACCACGGCCTGGAAATCCCACTTCTTCTCCCGGTCCAGGGCGGGCACCTCCACACCTCTGGGGAGGTTATTTCCCTTCACCGTCTCCATGATGACCTCCAGCGGGCGCTGGATGCCGTCGTAGATGTTCTCGATCAGGCCGGGGCCCAGTTCCACGGACAGGGGGGCGCCGGTGGTGACCACCTCCGCCCCGGGACCCAGGCCGGAGGTCTCCTCATAGACCTGGATGGAGGCGGTGTCCCCATTCATGGTCAGCACTTCTCCGATCAGGCCCTGCTCGCCCACCCGGACCACGTCGGCCATGTTGGCCTCCTGGAGCCCGGTGGCCACCACCAGCGGGCCGGAGACCTTGACGATTTTTCCCATTGGCTCAAACCTTCTTTCTGATCCTTCCTGTGCCGCCGTCCCGCTCAGTCCCGGGACCCCAGGGGGTACTGAAGGAGATCCCCGAGATACCCCTGGTCCTCCACAGGCGCCACAAATCGGAAGCCAAAACGTTCATAATAATCATGCAAAACCGGGTTGTCCCGGGCGCAGTCCAGGCGGAGATAGTCCTGCCCCCGCTCCGCGGCCAGGGCCAGGCAGCGCCTGAGCAGCTCCGTGCCCGCTCCGGAGAAGTGGAGGCTGGCCGCCAGATTATGCACATAGAGCGCTTTCCCGCCATAGCCGGCCCAGCGCGGGTCCTCCTCCAACACCACGGCCCCCGCGGCCAGAGCGCCGCACTCCGTCCACAGGGCGTAGAGCTGTCCCTCTTCAGCGCACTGCCGGAAATAGTCCAAGGGATACCGCCTGAGGTAGCCGGGGTGGTTCCACTGCTGGATGCCCCGCTCATCCATCCAGGCGATCCGCTGCCGGATCAGGTCAAAGACCTGCTCCGCCTCCCCTGCTGCCGCCCTGCGGAAGGTACCGAATCCATCTCTCATAGGATATCCGCCCCCACCGCCCGCTCCACGGCGGTCTTCACATTAGCCATCCCGATCCCCAGGGAGCCCTCTTTGCCCGGGATCAGGATGATAGCGGGGGTGAGGGCGTCCTTATAGCGCTGAAGCTCACTCTGGAGCTGGACCGCCAGCTGCTCCGTGAGGTAGAGGATGGCACAGTTCTCTTTCGCCAGACGGTGGATGATCTCTCTGGCCTCGTCCGCGCTCTGGGCAGGGCAGACCTCCAGCCCCAGGGCCTTGAAGCCCAGCACGCTGTCTCGGTCGCCCACCACCGCGATCTTATACATGCTCCTCTCCCCCTTATACATAGGTGGCCCGCAGGCGGCTGCGGATGGTCTCCCCATCCAGGCCGGCCATGCGTCCCGCCATGATGATGCGCACAGCGGTGATCTCCGCCTCCCGGGCGTAGAGATAGCCGATCACCGTCTCCTCCCCGAAGGGGACCCGGCTGGCCGAGGCCAGATATCCCGTGACCGCATTATCACACAGGCGCTCAAATTCGGTGAGAGGACCAGAATCCGGCTGGGTCCGGGCCGCCCCCAGCGCCGCCGCCTGGGCCAGGGGCCCGCTGCGGAAGCGCTCTGCCAGTTCCTCCGGTCTCGCTCCGGCCAGGGCGCGCTCCGATACGTTCCCACCGGGGAGCAGGATCTGGTTCAAAAACTCGCTGCCCTTGCCCATCCGGGCTGCCCGGACAGCGGCGCGCAGATTAGCGGCGTCCACCGACAGGCGGACATAGCCCTGCAGGAAAGCGCTGCCGCATGCCCGTGCCAGGCTCTCCATCTCCTGAAAGCAGGCCCGGTCCAGCACCAGGTCGGCCTGCTGAGGATCTCCGGTGGCGGACAGCACCTCCCTGGCCCGGAGCACCGCCTGGCGGAACACCTCGCCCCAGTCCCGAAGGTCATCCCGAAGGAAATCCTCCCGCAGCCGCTGGGGATCGTACCGCCCGCCCTGGGAGAGCAGACGCGCCTCGTCCAGCCCCATGGCCTGGGCCTTGATCAGCACCTTGGCGTTGTGGTAGTCGTATTTCAGCTGAAAGACCTCCACCAGCCGCCGGTCAGGCACCGAGTCCGCCATGTCCCGGAAGGTGTTCCGCCGGGCATCGGCCAGCAGCTCTTCCAGCGCCGCCGAGGTCAGCTGGGTCAGCTCGCCGTACCCGCACTCGCTGAGCACCTTGGCTGCTTCGCCGCTGTCCTTGGCGTCGATCATCCGCTCCATCCGTTCCCGGGTCAGCATGCGGTTTTCCATCGCGTGGATGCGGGTGGAGACGGCTAAATAATCCGTATCTCGTTTCTGGGACAAAATACCACCCCTTTCGGGTCAGAGCAGAGCGCCGCGCGTATCTCTGCGGGCAGTCTTTGCTTCCTGCGGAATCTGGCAATGGGCACCCGGGCCCTCCGTTCCCCCGCTCCGCTCCTCACTCTTCACTTTTGAAACAGGATCTCCGCCACCGGCTTTTCCAGCTGCTCCTGCTGGGCACGCACCATGGCCTCAAAGGCGCAGTTGACCTCCACCGGGCCGTCCACCATGATGAAGCCGCCCCGGATGGGCCTCGTCTCCTCGGACAGGGTCAAAAGCCCGGTGCCGGTGATCTGCGCCGCAGCGCTGTTGACCACCTTGCCCAGGAAGGCCCCCACCTTGGAGTCGGTGATGGCGTCGGGCAGCTCCGGAGCCACCTGCTTCACCAGAGCGTCGTTGGCCGCCATCACCACCGCCTTGCCGATACGCGTCCGGTCCTTGGGGGAGAAGATCAGCTGCTCCCGGCCGGTGGAGGACGCCTGCACCGCCAGGCGGGCCAGCAGCTGGATGTACTGCTCCTCCGGCAGCGAGCACATCTCCTCCAGAGCCTGGCGGAACGCCTCGTCCAGCACCTCCTGCTTGGCAGCCAGGGACATCTTCCGCCCCTCCATCTGAGCGGCAGAGATCAGGCGGGCCTTCCGCTCCTCCGCGGACCGGCGGCCCCGGGCGAGCAGCTCGCCCTTCTCCTTCTCCGCCTGGGCCCTGGCCTGGGCCAGCAGTTCTTCCGCCTGGGCCTGGGCCTTGTCTCGAATGGCATGGATCTCCGCGTCCGCGTCGGCGCTGATCCTGGCCGTGATCTTTTCAAGTCCGTCCATAGCTGTTCCTTTCCGGCGCTCAGGCGCTGATGTTGATGATCATCAGCATGGAGGCCAGCAGGGAGAGGATGGCGTAGAACTCCACAGTGATGCACAGCACCATGCCCTTGGACCAGTCATCCGGCTTTTTGGCCAGAATGTTGATGGAGCCGGCGGCCACACGGCCCTGGGCGATGGCGGAGAACAGGCCGCCCAGCGCCATAGGCAGGCAGGCCACGAAATACTGCATCCCCTGGGCGATGGTCAGCTGAGGCAGGGTCCCAGACAGCAGGCCCATACGGAAGATGGCGAAGAACCAGACTACCAGGCCGTACAGGCCCTGGGTGCCGGGGATGACCTGAAGGATCATCACCTTGCCGAACTTGGAGGGATCCTCACACAGCAGGCCGGTGCCCGCCTCGCCGGCCAGGCCGGTGCCCTTTGCGCTGCCGATGCCGCTGAGTACAGCCGCCAGTCCAGCCCCCAGCAGGGCCAGGGCCAGCCCGCCGATGCTGCCCAGGAAAGTCATGCTCTGTCCATACTCTACCACTTGTGACATATCCATTTTTGTATCCTCCTCAAATCATTGTTCTTTGATATCCACATACCGGGTGTTCACCGCCATAGGCCGGAAAGGCTTTCCGCCATCCTGATAGAACTTTCCAAAATACTCCAGGCACTGCAGACGCAGGTCATGCACATAGCAGCCCAGCAGATTCAAGGCAAAGTTCAAGGCATTGCCTGCCAAGGAGATGATGAAAAAGATCACCAGGTTGCCCGGGATCGCGCCCAGAGTATTGAACACCTGGGCGATGACGCTGCCTGCCAGCATCAGGGCCATGAGACGAGAATAGGAGAGGATGTCCCCAAAGTACCCGGTCACATGGTTATACAGGGAGCCGAACACGGCGGTCACCTTACCGAAGCCCTTGGCGTTCCAGCCCGAGCCCACCAGCACCATGACGCCGCCCAGGATGATGACCACGTTGGTCACCCCCAGCACTGCCAGGGCCAGACCGGCAAAGACGATCCACCAGGTCAGCTCCTCCCATACCGCATCCAGGATCTGCCCCTCCCTGATCTTTTGGATGAAGCTGATAGCCATGCCCGTGACGATTTGAATCAAACCCAGGGCCATGGCCCCCACCAGGATCATCAGGGTGTCATCCAGGGGGGTGAACAGGGGCGGCCAGAACCAGACGAAGGTGCTCTCCGGATTCAGGATCTTCAGCACCTGAGGGATCATGTCACCGAAAAAGCCTCCCGTGACTGCTCCCATCAAAAAGGTACTGACGCCGCACAGTCCCAGCAGACCGAAGAAGTGGCTCATGGTGCCCTTGGGTCTCATCCGGCGCAGGACCACCACCGAGGCCAGCATCATCAGCAGGCCATAGCCCATGTCCGCCATCATGATGCCGTAAAACAGGATAAAGAAGGGGGCCATCAGGGGGTTTGGGTCCACGCTTCCGTAGGCAGGCAGGGAGTACATCTCCGTGACCATGTTCAGCGGCCGGGTGAGCCAGTTGTTTTTCAGCTGCACCGGCACCTGGGGATATTCCTCCGGCTCTGGGTCCCGGACCTCCCAGGCACAGGGGTAGTCGGACAGGGCCTGCCGCAGCTGGTCCCAGCGCTCCTCCGGCACCCAGCCCTCCAGGAAGAAGGCCACCTGGGTCTCCACCAGGCGGCTCTTGCCCTCCTCACGGTCGATCTCCACCGAGGCTCGGTCCACCGCCCGCTTCAGCGCCTCCCGCTGGCCGGCCTGGGCGGCGATCCGCCGCTCCTGCTCCGCCCTGCGCTGAGACAGCTCCTCCATCTCCTGCTCCAGCCGGCGGTCGTTGTCTGCCGCCGTGCCTGTCAGATCCCGGAACACTGCCCGGGACCAGCCGTGCTCCTTCAGCTTCTCCAGCACCTCGTCCAAGGCGGAGCGGTGGCAGATCAGCAGCAGATACTGGTTTTCCCGGTCTGCGCTGGCCAGCGTCAACTGGGCCAGCTCACTCACTGCCTGCACCTCCCCCGCCAGCTGGGGGAAGGGGGTCTCCGCCAATACCGTGCCGAACTGCACCTCCACCTCCCGGGTGGAGGCCGTGTCAAGGGGGAGCTCCAGGGGGATCCACGGTGCCAGGGAGGCCCGCTGGGCAGCCCGCTTGTCCCGCTCCGCCTTCAGCGCCGCCAGCTCCCGCTCCCCATCATTGATGGCTCTGGCGGTCTCCAGGGCGCTTCGGTACGCCTGCTCCTCAAAAAACTGCTGGGAGGAGACCACCGGCCTGGGGCTCAGGAGGCCCCCCTTCACCTTTGCGTAGCGCTTGAGCACCTCCAGGGCGTGCTGGGCTGCGTTTTTCTCCTCCCGGGCGGCGGAGAGCGCCCCGCTGTCCGGGCTCTTCAGCCCGGCCCACTCCGGATCGCTCCAGTCCACCGACGGCTCTTCGATCTCCAAGCAGCCCATCCCCTGAAGCAGCCGCAGCAGGGCCTCCCGGTCCGACTGCATGGCCGCCAGGCGCAGATGCTTCATTTTGACGATCGCCATCAGCCCTTCACTACCCCTTCCACGATGCGCTTCGCCGCCTGATCCAGACGGGTCCGGGCGTTCTGCTTCAGCGCCTGGCAGCGCTGCTCCGCCTCCGCCAGGATGGTCTTCGTCTCCTCCGCGGCGTCCGCCTCCGCCCGGGCCAGCATCTGCCGGGTCTCAGCCCCCGCCTGGCGGCGGGCCTCCTCCAGCAGCTCTTCAGCTGCCTTCCGGGCCTCAGCCACGGTCCGCCGGCTCTCCGCCGCGGCCGCCTCCCGGCGCTCCTGGCTCTCCTGCTCTGCGCCGGCTACCTTTTGAATGGAGTCCATTTCCATATTCTCACCACCCGCTTCCCCCATCTCAACGCAGCGGACCTGCTGTGGGGGTATCTGCTCCAATACTATGTGAATTTGTCAAAAAAAGCAAGGGGAATTTTCCTTTTTTTCTTATTTCCCTCCCATTTCATTCTTCTTTCACCTCTCATTTTTTCCAAAAAGGTGGATATATTGTATGCCTTTTCCCCGTTCCGCCCCTTTTTCAGGACTTTTTGTACAATTTCCACCTTCTGTCCAGTTTTTCTGCCTTCCGGGGCCGGACTCCCCTTCGGCGGCGGGGGCCCAGCGGCGCTTTCCTCCTTGCCAACCGGGAATCGGACGGATATAATCGAAGACAGTAGAGCAGAACATTCTGAAAGGAGCGCTGTCCATGTCCCGCCTTCATTTTGAAGAGGCCCGCACAGAGGAGCAGTTCGCCGCCCTGTCCCTGATCCACGCCCTGGGCTGGCGGACCACCTACACCGGCGCCATCCCCGCCGACTTCATGGCCCGGGAGATCACCGATGACCGCTGGGTCCCCACATTCCGGGAAAATCTGAAAACAAATCGCAATCAACTCCTTCTATTATACGATGAGGATATTCCCGTCTGCTGTGCCACCTTCGGCCCCGCCCGGATCGATGCAGGTCTCCAGGCAGGTACGGTGTGCAAGTTCAACTCCCGAGGATATGAGGGCTGGGGAGAGATCATCTCCTTTTATACCCACCCAGACCATAAAAGGAAGGGCTATGGCACCAAGCTCATGGAGGAAGTCCTCCGCCGCCTGAGCGGCCAGGGCTATCTTCAGGTCTTTCTCTTTGTCCTGCGGGAGAATGAAAACGCCCGCCGCTTCTACGAAAAAATGGGGTTTGCCTGGGACGGGACCCACGAGGACATCCCCTTCCCGCCGGACACCATCTGCGTGGACCTGCGCTACACCCGTTCCCTGCCATGATGCCGCCCCATATCGGTAAAACAGGAGGTGAGAGCTCTGTGCGGCAGTCCAATGACGGTATGCTGGGCGCCATGCCGGTGCCCCGTTTGGTGGTGACTATGTCCCTGCCCATCATGCTGTCCATGCTCATCAGTGCCGTCTACAATCTGGTGGACAGCGTCTATGTGGCCCAGTACAGCGACGAGGCCTTTCTGGCCCTCTCTTACGCCTACCCCATCCAGATGCTGCTGGTGGCCTTCTGCTCTGGCATCGGGGTGGGCTTCAGCGCCATTTTCTCCCGCCGGCTGGGGGAGGGAGACCAGGAACAGGCTGCTTCTGCGGTCTGTCACGGGTTTTTCCTTTATGGACTCTGCTGGCTCCTCTTCCTTCTTTTCGCCCTGACAGGGGCCGCCCCCTTCCTGCGCCTCTCCACAGAGGACCCCTCCGTCGCCCGGCAGGGGGCCCAGTACCTGCTGATCTGCTGCGGACTGTCCATCGGCACCTGCATGCAGTTTTTGACGGAGCGCATCCTTCAGGCCATGGGCCGCCCCGCCGGCTTCATGATCGTGCAGGGCTCGGGTGCCATCCTCAACCTGATCCTGGACCCTATCTTCATCTTCGTCCTGGACCTTGGAGTTGCGGGGGCCGCGGCAGCCACGGTCATCGGTCAGATCTCCGGCGCGTTGATCGGCTTCTGGCTGGTGTACCGCCTCCGGCGCCAGCTCCCCATCCGCCTGCGGGGCTTCCGCCCCCGGGGGGAAATGCTGGCTGAGATGGGCCGCGTCGCCGCCCCCGCCGTAGTGATGCAGTCGCTGAGCAGCTTCATGTCCCTGGGGCTGAACCAGCTGCTGACCCGGTGGTCCGAGTCCGCGGTCTTTGTACTGGGCGCCTACTTCAAGCTCCAGACCTTTATCTTCATGCCCATATTCGGCATCAGCAGCGGCCTGATCCCTATTTTGAGCTATAACTACGGGTCCGGGGCACTCCGGCGCGTGTCAGCCTCTGTCCGTTTTGGCCAGCAGTTCACCGCCGTCCTCTCCCTGTCCGGGGCCCTGCTGCTCTCCCTGCTGGCCTCCCCCCTGCTCCGCTCCGCCTTCCGGGCGAGCCCCGAGGCCCTGGCCATGGGGGCCCCCGCTCTGCGGATCATCGCCCTCTCCTTTTTCTTCGCCGGGACCAGCATTATCTTCTGCTCCGCCTTTCAATCCCTGGGCCGCAGCCGCTGGTCTCTTCTGGTGGCCCTGCTGCGCCAGATCCTGCTCCTGCTCCCCGCCGCTGCCCTTCTGCTGGCCCTGAAGCCGGCCCTGGTCTGGGCCGCCTTTCCCCTCTCGGAGCTGATCTCCTGCTTTGCCGCCGCACTCCTCTACCGCCGCACAATTCAAAAACAGCTCCTCTGAACGGCGCTCTCTGCGATCTCAATTTCCCCGTTAACATGTCACATATTAACAATGGAACAGATAAGTGATGGTCTAAGAGTCTTTGTCCGTTTTATCCACGGGGCAGGATACAGATCGGCCAGTTGGATCTCACACCTGGCAGGCGGCGAGGGCAGACGGGGCTGTCAGCGGTGAGCGCAGCCCCATTCACTTGCCGTGCTGACTGGCTCAGGCAGGTCCGCTGTTTACTGGGCTCTTTTGAGTTTAAGCTCCTGGGAAATGCCAGACAAACTCATTCCTATTGCAACCAAGGCAAGCAAATATTCTTTCAAATATGCTGATCGAGCCGACGCCCGCATAACACCTTAGCTGCTATGCGCTTCAAGAACAGTCTGCTTTCTGATATTCCCTTCAGTAATCAGTTCACTCACTTTTTTCTATTTCCTCCGTTTCTTGCTTCTGTCTTTCAAGGATCGTGTCTGGTATTTCTCGATACCGTCTGAGCAGATAGTCCCTTTCTTTTGTATGCCATTTGCAGGCTGTGATCAGTACCCCAACTGCAAAGATCAATATCGCTATTCCAATGCTATTCCGGTATCCAGTCAACTCAAGAATGAAATAACTGATAAACGAAGAGAACATAGCAGCCACCAGATAGATACAGATAACATACTTTTGCAGCTTTCTTTCCGGAAGTGAAATGAAAAAGCTATCCCACTCGTCAGAGTTAAATCGGAGCTGCCTGCCTTTGATCCAAAACAGCAGCAGAAACCCTCCTAACGAAAATCCCTTGCATAAAAGCGCTTTCATGCCTGAAATCAAGACAATTCCAAAAATCCACATCATAAATGATCGTTCCTGTTAATATCCATATTTCTTTTGGTATCTGCCAAACATAATAAGAGATAGGCAGATCGCCGCAAACTCCGCAGCGGGTGTCGCAAACCACACACCTGTTACGCCGAAGAGTGCGGGAAGTATCAGCATAGCGATCACCATGAATACAAAGGAGCGTGAAAAAGCAAGCACCGCTGAGATCAGCCCGTTGGATAACGCCGTAAACATTCCGCTGGCAAAAACATTAAAGCCGATAAAGATAAGGGCAAAGGAACAGATACGGTTTCCTGTAACCGCCAAATCATATACTGGGTTATCTGGGCGGGCGAACACTGAGACAAGCGGCTCTGTAACGACCAGCGAAGCGATGAGGGTCACAGCAGCGATCACGCTGATGATCTTCAAGCTCATACGTATCAGCTTTTTTAATTTTCCATGATTTTGTTCGCCATAGTAAAAACTGATCATAGGCGCGACTCCGTAGGAATAGCCGGTATAGAGAGAAGTGGCGAACATCAGCACATACATAATGATGGTAATGGCTGCTACGCCGTTTTCCCCTACATATTTCAGCATTGTCCAGTTAAACATCATAGTAACGATACCTGTCACTAAGGCGGTCGCCATTTCCGAACTGCCATTTGTGGCAGCTTCCCACAAAGTTTTCCTCCGGCATACCGGCTTTACAAAATGAAGCAGGCTGTTTTTCTTGGAAAACAGCACAATTCCCACTACCGCCGTAACAGAATACCCCAAGCCGGTGGCAATCGCCGCCCCCGCAATCCCCATATCAAGTACAGCGATCAAAACATAGTCAAGGACCATATTCAACACGCCGCCTGTAATGGAGCAGACCATAGAAAGATCTGACTTCCCGGCGGCGATCATATAAAGGGTAAAGTTATTCATCAGCAGGATAGGGATTGTGAAAATCAAATAGCGGCTCAAATAATCGTGGCAGTGATCAAATACAACCGGCGAAAGGTTCATGCTTCCAAAGATGCCGTCCATGACAAGATAACCTAAAACGGACATGACAAGCCCTACAATCACATTCACAACAATTAGAAATGTGAAGTCCTCATTTGCTTCCGTTGCTTTTTGCTCTCCTACCTTTCTCATAATGACAGCGCTTCCACCCGTAGCAAGCATGGTAGAGATGGCAGTTACCAGTGAAATAATCGGGGCGGTCAAATTGACTGCGGACAGTGCATCTGTACCAATCAGATTGGATACAAACAGACCGTCCACCATGGTATAAAAGGACATGAATACCGTCATAACGATAGTCGGGACAGCAAATCTCAAAACATTTTTTAATGTTACCGGGCGGCTGTATGCGTTCTCGCTCAGCATAAATAAAGATCCTCCTTGTTTTTTCTCTGAACATTTTATATAATAAACCGTACAGTAACAGTACAGTCAAGGGGGATCTTCAAAAATGCTGAAAGAAAAAGCTGCACTGTTTACCATAGGGCAGTTTGCGGCGCTCCATGAAATCAACAAAAAAACTTTGATGTGGTATGATGAGATCGGTCTGCTGAAACCTGCCTGTATTAAGGAAAACGGCTATCGGTATTACAGCTACCAGCAGAGTGCGGCACTGGAAACAATTTTAATGCTGCGGGAGTTAAATGTATCTCTTGATGAAATCAAACAATTTATGGAAAACCGTACCATTGATAACTTCGCTTCTCTTTTGCAAGAAAAAATCACAGAATTAAATCAAACCATTTCCCATTTGAGATCTATCCAAAAAATTCTGATCAACCAGCAGCAGGATATGGATATGCTGCGCTCTTTGGATATTGCAGAAATCAGCCTTGTGGAAAAGCAGAGCCGCTATTTGGTGGCTGTTGATATGGCTGAAAACTTATCATTTGAACAAGAAATTGAGCGGGTCATTGCCGAAACAAAAAAACACCAACTTCGCCGTCTGCATGACGCTTCCTATGGTGCCATGCTTCCAGTGGAGCATTTATATCAAGGAAAATTCAGCGAGTATAGTGCCATATATATTGAAATGCCTTTTCCTGTTTCCAAAAGAGGACTGCATCTGCAGCCTGCCGGAACATACCTAAGGGCTTTTTGTAAGGGAAATTGGGAAAAGCTTCCCGAAAGATACAAAGAAATCCTTGCCTATGCAAAAAAGCAAGGGACAACTCTGTGTGGCTATGCTTATGAAACAGGGATCAATGAGTTGGTTATTGATAGTATAGACGATTATATCACTCAAATTGAAATTCCCATTAAGCCGGAATAGTGGGAGGCTGTCTGTCAAATCCTTATGTGCTCTTTACCGCACATGAGCATTGACAAAAGAAATATCTTCCAAAAGGACAATGAAAGGTCGTCTGCCAGGAGAAGCCTCCTTTGACAGCCGGCATTTCTTGTATTCCGGCTCTATCTGTGCCCAATGCAGCACAAAAAGAGGGACTGTCGGCTTTTCACCGATAGTCCCTCTTTAAATTTCCACATTTCACTTGCTGGCCGCACAGTATAGGCGTCTCCTGACACTTTTCTACGGAGGCGTCAAAGCACACCGCAGCCTTACTTTTCCTCAGGCCGCTCTTACATCATTTTGACGGTGTAATACACCAGCAGAGCGAAGAGCCAGGCCACCAGCACATAAATCAGATAGTAGCCCACATTTCCGCCCATCACTGCGGCGGCGGCTACCGCCACCACATTGACGGCCAGGGTCAGGAAGATCAGGGAATATCCAGCCTCTGCGGGAAGGACACGGACCTCACGGCCCGCCAGGCTCCACACGCCGCCGTTCTTCCTGGCCTGGAGCAGCATCACCAGCCCCAGCACCATCAGGATGGCCACGATGGCCAGGAACACGTACGTAGTCAGCCGGGAGGAGGAGGGGTCCACTGTGCTGTCCTTGTGGCGCAGCATCCACAGGAGCATGGTGCCCAGACCGGTATAGAAGGCGGAGTAAAAGAACTCCCGCTGATACAGGTAGTACACCAGCGCCAGGGCGGCCCAGGCAGGCACCAGCAGGAACAGCATGCGGACGCCGGCGTCCTTAAAACAGATCGTGATATGGGCGATGGCCGTCACCGCACTGAAAGCGGCCACCAGGACCAGGGGCATGGTGCCGGTGCGCCCCTCCCGGGAGAAGCGCAGGAAGCACCACACTGCGGAGGCCGCCAGGGCTATCAGCGCCACGATGCGTACCGCCTTCAGGCCCGCGTCAAAGGCGTAGACCATATTGATGGACTCCACCGTGGAGTAGTAGTTGATATAGTATTTATTGACCAGCATCAAAAGCAGCTCCATCAGGATGGCCGCCCCGACCCAGAGCAAGCCCCGGTTCAGTGCGATATCCTCCTGACGGCGCCGCTCTTCTCTCTGATTCTTGTCCATTGCGATGATTCTCTCCTTACTTGCAGCAGGGGCGCCCTTGGGCGGCAACCCTGAGATTCTCGTTTTCAGTCAGCCCGCATCCCGTTCCGTCTGCCTCCCGGCGGGGGGATAAAACAGACTGGATGGGAAAAGAATATCCAGTCGAGTTATTATTTTACCAGACCGGCACAAATATTGCAAGCTAAAAAAGGATTTTTCCGGCAAAAACGGGCGAAAACCTGAAAACAGGGCACCCCCTCGCGGCCCGGGACCGGGCCATGAGGGGGGCTGCATCGCTTTGACGCCTGTTCAGGCGTTGCCTCCAAATTCGTTGAAGAAGCGGTCGTGGATGGCCTGGACCGCCCGGTCTGCGTCCCGCTCATTCACCAGGACAGAGACCTTGATCTCGCTGGTGGAGATCATGTTGATGTTCACGCTGGCACCGTAGAGGGCCTCAAACATCCTGGCGGCCACACCGGGGTTGTTTACCATCCCGGCCCCCACGATGGAGACCTTGGCCACCTGCTCATTCACTTCGATCTCCCGGAAGCCGATGGCCTCCCTGTGCTCTTCCAGCAGCGCCTTGGCCCGTTCAGTGTCGCCCCGGGCCACGGTGAAGCTGATATCCTTGCTGCTGTCCCGTCCAATGGACTGGAGGATGATGTCTACGTTGATCCGGTTCTTTGCCAAGAGAGAGAAGATCTTAAAGGCGATCCCGGGCTCGTCGGCCAGGCCCACCAAGGCCAGCCGGGCCACATTTTTATCTTTCGCCACACCGCTGACGTGGGATTTTTCCATGTTTTTTACGACCTCCTTAACTTTCGTACCCGGATTCCCGGTGAAGCTGGAGAGAACCTCCAGATTGACGTTGTATCGCTTGGCCATTTCCACCGAGCGGTTGTGCAGCACCTGCGCCCCCAGGCTGGCCAGTTCCAGCATCTCGTCGTAGGTGATCTCTTCCAGCTTTCTCGCTCCGGTGACCGAGCGGGGATCGGCGGTGTACACGCCGTCCACATCGGTGTAGATCTGACACAGATCTGCATGGAGGGAGGCGGCCAGAGCCACCGCCGAGGTGTCGGAGCCGCCCCGTCCCAGGGTAGTGATGTCATCATACTTATTGATGCCCTGGAAGCCGGCCACCAGGACGATCTTCCGGGCGTCCAGCTCAGTCTGTATGCGGTCGGTGCGGATGCGCTTGATCCGGGCACTGCCGTAAGCGGAGTTGGTGAGCATCCCCGCCTGCCAGCCAGTGAGAGAGATCACAGGATACCCCAGAGCTTCGATGGCCATGGCGCACAGGGAGATGGAGATCTGTTCTCCAGTGGCCAGCAGCATGTCCATCTCCCGGCGGGAGGCTCCGGGGTTGATCTCTTCCGCCTTGGCAATCAGGTCATCGGTGGTGTCCCCCTGGGCGGACAGGACCACCACCACGTTGTTTCCTTTGCGATATGTCTCCGTGATGATCCGGGCCACATTCCGGATGCGGGCCGTGTCGGCGACGGAGCTGCCGCCGAATTTTTGTACGATCAATGCCATATATCTGTTTCCCCCTAAAGGTCAATTCTCGATCAGCGCGCAGGACTCTGCACACCATTCTATGCCGGCGGCGTTCCTCACTCCAGCACCCGGATAAGGGAGTGGAGCTCCATCCCCTCCAGCCTGGCCCGGACTTGGGGCTCCGTCATGGGTGCGGTCAGGAAAGCGGTCTCCCCGGCAGGCGCACCTCCCCTTGCCAGGGGGCTGATCTCCCCGAAGGCGGCCCGGACTTTGTCCATGGAGGCCGTCCCCCGGACATACCAGCGGGAGCTGAGGATGTCGGAACTGACCACCAGGTCCCGGGACCCGGGTCCCCAGACCGCACACCGGGCAGTCTTCAGATCCTTGGCAATGTCGATGACATCGGCCACCACGGCGGAAGCCGTGGGCAGCTTGCCCGCTCCCCGGCCATAAAACATCACGTCGCCGATGGCGTTTCCGGTGACGGAAATGGCGTTGAACACGTCCTCCACCCCGGACAGGGGGTTGGAGGCGGGCACCAGATGGGGGGCCACAAAGGCGCAGAGCTTTCCCTCCCCCTCCCGGATGGCCCGGCCCAGCAGTTTGATCTTATAGCCGCAGGAGTCGGCATAGGCCACATCGGCCAGGGTGACGCCCCGGATGCCCTGGGTGGGCACCTGGTCAGGGTAGACGTGCTGCCCGAAGGCCAGGGCTGCCAGGATGCAGATCTTCCGGCAGGCGTCGTGTCCGTCTACGTCGGCGGAGGGGTCCCGCTCCGCGTAACCGTTCTCCTGTGCCTCCTTCAGCGCCTGCTCGAAGGTGAGGCCCGCCTTGATCATCCGGGTAAGGATATAGTTGGTGGTGCCGTTGAGGATGCCGGTGACCTGGCTGAGCTCGTTGGCTGCCAAGCAGGAGGTCAGGGGCCGCAGGATAGGGATGCCCCCGCCCACGCTGGCCTCGAACAGATAGCTGACCCCGTGCTCCCGGGCCAGCTGGAGCAGCTCATAGCCGTGGGTGGCCACCAGCTCCTTATTGGAGGAGACCACGCTCTTGCCCGCTTTCAGCGCCCGGGTGGTAAAGTCCAGCGCCACCGTGGCGCCGCCGATAGTCTCCACTACGATGTCCACCTCGGGGTCGCTCTCGATGACCCCAAAGTCCTTGACGAAGCAGTCCCGGTACGGGCTGTCCGGGAAATCCCGCACATCCAGGATATATTTCAGCCGCACCAGATTCTCCACCCGCTGGTCGATCAGCCCGCCGTTGGTGGTGAGCACCTCTGCCACGCCGGAGCCCACAGTGCCAAAGCCTAAGATCGCAACATTTACCATTCCGTTCACCTCATGAATCTCTTCCACGATAATCTAAAAACACGGCCCGTTATCCGGCCAGGATCTCACAGCGCAGCACGCCGGGGCTGCCCCCCGCGGCGGCCAGCAGCTCCTCCAGGGAGCGCCGCAGGGCGGAGGTCTCCGCCGTGATGGTCACCACCGCACAGCCGTTGACCGGGATGTTCTGATTGATGGTCAGAATATTGATGCCTGTACCGGCGAACACGTTCAACACGCCGGAGAGCACGCCGGGCTCATCCCGCAGTACGGTCTGGAGTGTGACGATCCTGCCGTGGAGCATATCCTGAAAGGGATGCACCGCGTCCTTATACTTATAGAACGCGCTCCGGCTGATGCCCACCTCCCGGGCCGCGCCGTTCACCGTGGTCTTCTCCCCGGTCTCTAACAGGCGCTTGGCCTCCGCCACTTTCCGAATGATCTCCGGCATGGCCTCTGCCTCCACGATAAAGTACTTCGCCCCTCCGCTCAACTGCGTCTCCCTCCAGACTATGCGTCATCCCCGCCCCGTGTCCGTGTTGCAAGGGCATTTGTTCTTGTGTTGTGGTCCATTGTAACACACCCGGCGGACCGCTTCAATGAAATCTTTGACGAAAAATAGAGATTTTCTTCCCGTCCCGCCGAAAATATCCGTCATATTACACAGTCTCCTGCTTTTCAGGCCCTTTTGAGCATAAAAAAACAGCGCCGCACACGCCGGCGCTGTTTTTTTGTTGCCAATCAGCCCTGGGAAATGGCACCCACAGGGCAGGTGTCAGAGCAAGCGCCGCAGTCGATGCAGGCATCCTCGCTGATGACATACTGGGAATCGCCCTGAGAAATCGCACCCACAGGGCAGCCGTCGGCGCAGGAGCCGCAGCTGATGCAGGCATCGCTAATCTTGTAAGCCATGGGAAACACCTCCATAAAAATCTAGTCTCATTTTATCACAAGTTTTGAAAAATGCAATGATAATTTTTTTGAAATTGGAAATACTGAGAGGAAAACCTATCCAGAGGTGATATGTATGCCAGAATGCCGCTTTACCTCCACCGCCCTGGGCGCCCTGCGGCTGGCCCAGGAGAACGCCGCCCGGCTTGGGCACAGCTATGTGGGCAGCGAGCACCTGCTGCTGGGTCTGGCCAGCCAGGAGTACAGCGCCGCCGCCCGGTCCCTTCAGAGCAGCGGGGTGGACAGCCGCTCCCTGCGCTCCGCCATCTCCCAGCTGGTGGGCACCGGCGTGCCCGCTCGGTCCCTCCACCAGGGCCTGACCCCCAAGTGCTGCCTGGCCATCCAGCAGGCAGCGGCCGCCTCCCGCCGCCTGGGGCAGAACGCTGTCAGCGCGGAGCACCTGCTGCTGGGTCTGCTCCAGGACCGTGAGTGCGCCGCCTGCCGCCTTATGGCGGAGCAGGGGGCGGATCTGGACCAGCTCTCCCAGGGACTGGCAGCCTTTCTGGGGGGCGAGGAACTCCCCACCCGCTCCGTCCGACCCCGGGAACCGGAGCGCAGCACCGATACCCGCCTGCTGGACCAGTGCGCCCGGGACTTGACCCGGATGGCTGCCGACGGACAGCTGGACCCGGTGATCGGCCGGGAAGAGGAACTGACCCGGGTGATCCAGATCCTGTCCCGGCGGACCAAGAACAACCCCGCCCTCATCGGGGAACCAGGCGTGGGAAAGACTGCCATTGTGGAGGGGCTGGCCCTGGCCATCGCTGATGGCACCGCCCCCTCCCACCTGCTGGGCAGGCGTGTGTGCGCTCTGGACCTATGCGCCATGGTGGCGGGCACCAAGTACCGTGGGGAGTTCGAGGAGAAGCTCAAACACGTGCTGGAGGAGGTCCGCCGGGCAGGCAACATCATCCTCTTCATCGATGAGCTGCACACCATCGTGGGGGCGGGGAGCGCGGAGGGGGCCATCGACGCCGCCAACATCCTGAAGCCCGCTCTGTCCCGTGGGGAGCTCCAGGTGCTGGGGGCCACCACACTGGACGAGTATCAGCGCTATATCGAGAAGGACGCCGCCCTGGAGCGCCGCTTCCAGCCCGTCACGGTCCGGGAGCCCACCCGTGACCAGGCCCTGGCCATCCTACAGGGTCTTCGGGGCCGATACGAGGGGCACCACCACCTCTCCATCTCCGATAAGGCCCTGGAGGCGGCGGTGGACCTGTCCTGCCGCTATCTGCCCCAGCGCTTTCTCCCGGACAAGGCCATCGACCTGGTGGACGAGGCGGCCAGCCGGGCCCGGCTGGCCGGGCGCTCCCTCCCCCCGGAGCTCCAAGCCCTGGAGCTCCGGGCCGTCCAGACCGGCCGCCAGCTGCGGGAGGCCATCCGGGCCCAGGACTTCGAGCAGGCAGCCATGCTCCGGGACGCGGAGGAGGATTTTCGGGAGGAGCTGAATCACTCCCGCCGGGCCTGGCAGGCCAGCCAGGAGCGGCGCTCGGTGGAGCCCTGCCACATCCGGGAGGTCCTCTCCCAATGGACCGGGGTGCCGGTCACCGATCTGGACGATGGGGACCGCCGGGCCCTTTTGGAGCTGGAGGACCATCTGCGCGGGCAGCTGCTGGGCCAAGATGCCGCAGTGGAACAGGTGGCCCGAGCCATCCGACGGGGACGGCTGGGACTAAAAGACGGCCGCCGGCCCACCGGCTGCTTCCTCCTCCTGGGTCCCAGCGGCGTGGGCAAGACCCAGCTGTGCCGGGCCCTGGCCGCTGTCCTCTTCGGCAGTCAGGACGCCCTGATCCGCTTCGATATGTCGGAGTATATGGAACCCCACTCCGTCTCCCGCCTCATCGGCTCCCCACCGGGCTATGTGGGCCATGAGGACGGCGGACAGCTCACCGAGGCGGTGCGCCGCTCCCCCTGGTCCGTGGTGCTGCTGGACGAGCTGGAGAAGGCCCATCGGGATATCTGGTCCATCCTGCTCCAGGTGATGGAGGAGGGGGTGCTTACCGACAGCCGGGGCCGCAAAACGGATTTCCGCAACACCGTGCTGGTCATGACCTCCAACCTGGGTTCCCAACGCTTCGTGCGGGGACCCGGCCTGGGCTTCTCCCCCCGCCCTGAGGGGGACCGGACCGCCCTGGAGCGGGAGGTGCTGGCCGACGCACGGAAGTCCTTTCCCCCGGAGTTTCTCAACCGTCTGGACGCCGCCCTTGTCTTCCACCCACTGGACCACACTTCCTTGGTCTCCATCACCCGGCAGCTGCTGGACCAGGCGGGGGCTCGCCTGGCGGAGCTGGGCGTCTCTCTGTCTGCGGAGGAGGGTGCGGTGGAACTGCTGGCCCGCAGCGGCGGGGACCGGGAGTACGGCGCCCGCCCTCTGCGCCGCGCGGTCTCCTCTCTGGTGGAGGACCCCGCCGCAGACCTGGTGCTGCGGGGTGCCCTGGTACCCGGAGACACGCTCCAGGTCTCCGTCTCCCAAGGCAAGGTCACAGTTCGCCCAGTTTCCCCGAAATGAACGGAAATATTGCACAATTTTCTCTTTCCTTTCCTTTTCTTTTGTGGTATAATGCCCATAAGGCGACCCCTCAGCACATGCACGGCCCCGCTGGTCACCAGCGGGGCTTGACATATTCCCGTTTAGGAGGCATCGTTTCATGGAAGATCATCGTTCCAGCGGCATCCTGCTGGCCGTGTCCTCTCTGCCCGGCCCCTACGGCATCGGCTCCCTGGGCGGACCCTCCCGGCGGTTCGTGGATTTTCTCGCCGAGGCCGGGCAGCACTACTGGCAGATCCTGCCCCTTGTCCCACCGGGGGACGGCTCCTCCCCCTATATGTCCCCCTCCGCCTTTGCCGGCAACCCCTATCTCATCGACCTGGATGAACTGGCGGCCGAGGGGCTCCTCACCCCCCAGGAGCTGGACGGGGCCCGCTGGCCCGACCCGGACCGGGTGGATTACGACCATCTGGCCCAGACCCGTATCCCCCTGCTGCAGAAGGCCTGGGAACGCTCCCAAACCGCCCACCTCCAGTCTGACGCCCCAGACCTGCCCTGGCTGGAGGACTACTGCACCTTCGCCTCCCTCCACGACCGGTATCAAGCCCCTTTCTGGCAGTGGCCTGAGGACGCCCCTCCGCCGGAGCCGGAGGAGATTGATTTTCACCGTTTCCTCCAGGAGACCTTCTACCGCCAGTGGATGGCTCTGAAGAAATATGCCAGCCGGCGCTGCATCCGCATCATGGGTGACATCCCCTTCTACCTCTCCCCAGACAGCGTTCAGATGTGGCGCCAGCCCGAGCTCTTTCAGCTGGATGGGAAGGGCCATCTGGCCGCCTCGGCCGGCGTTCCCCCCGACGCATTTTCTGACCAGGGCCAGCTGTGGGGTAACCCCCTCTATGACTGGAAGGGAAACAAGCAGGGGGTCTTTGACTTCTGGAAGCGGCGCATCCAGTGGTGTGCCGCCATCTATGACGCCGTGCGTATCGACCACTTCCGGGCTTTCCACAGCTACTGGTCCGTCCCCACTGGCGCGGAGAATGCCCGGGAGGGCCATTGGGAGGATGGACCGGGGATGGAGCTCCTCCATGCCCTGCAAAAATCCGCCCCCCAGCTGGAGCTCATTGCGGAGGACCTGGGGGACCTGGGGCCCGAAGCCCTGCAGTTCGTCCGTACCTGCGGCATCCCCGGCATGAAGGTGATGGTGTTCGCCTTCGACCCCGTGGGGGAGAGCGCCTACCTCCCCCACAACTGCCAGCGGGACTCCGTCATCTATACTGGCACCCATGACACCCCGACCTTCCTCCAGTGGCTGAGAGAGACCGACCCCGACTCCCGCCTGTTCGCCAGCCGCTATCTCCGGCTCCGGCAGGACGAGGGGCTGGGCTGGGGCGTGATCTCCGGCGCCTGGGCCGCTCCCAGCCGCCTGGCTATCGCCCCCCTCCAGGATGTACTGGGGCTGGGCAGCGACGCTCGGATGAACACCCCCGGCACTATGGGCAGCCAGAATTGGAGCTGGCGGGTCCGTCAGGAGGCCTTCAACCCCTACGTCTCCGGTAAGCTGCGTGAGATCACCCGCACCTACCGCCGCTGAAACAGCAGAGCAGCCCGCCGTGCCCCTTGGAGGGCTCGGCGGGCTGTCCTGTTCTTCTTGACGTGCCGCCTCCCAGCCGATACAATAACGAGAGAAAACGTGAGGAGGAAGATCCATGACCTATTCTGAAGTCCTGCAGGCCGCCAGGGGATGCAGCGGCCCTTACTGCAAAGCCTGCCCGGTATGCAATGGCCGGGCCTGCGGCAGCTCCATGCCCGGCCCGGGAGCAAAGGGCACCGGCACCGTCGCCGTCCGGAATTATGAGGCGTGGCAGAGCATCCGGCTGGATCTGGACACCATCTGCGAAAACAAGCCTGTGGACACCCGTTACACCTTCTTCGGGCAGCAGTACGATCTGCCCGTCTTTGCCGGCCCGGTGGGCGCCACCAAGCTGCACTACGGCGAAAAATATGACGACCAGGCCTACAACAGCATCCTGGTCCCGGCCTGTGCCCAGGCCGGCATCGCCGCCTTCACCGGCGACGGGACCGACCCCGCAGTCTTCACCGCCGCAGCCAGGGCCATCGGTGCCTCCGGCGGGAAGGGCATTCCTACCGTAAAGCCCTGGGACCGCAACACACTCTTCTCCAAGCTGGACGAGGCCAAGGCGGCCGGCGCCCAGGTCATCGCCATGGATATCGACGCCGCCGGCCTCCCCTTCCTGAAGGGGCTCCAGCCCCCGGCGGGCAGCAAGACGGTGGCGGAGCTGCGGGAGATCGTGGAGTACGCCGAAGTCCCCTTCCTGATCAAAGGCGTTATGACCGTGAAGGGGGCCCGCAAGGCTCTGGAGGCCGGCGCGGCGGGCATCGTGGTATCCAACCATGGGGGCCGGGTGCTGGACGGTGTCCCCGCCACGGCCGAAGTCCTTCCCGCCATTGCCGACGCGGTGAGGGATCAGATGGTCATCCTGGTGGACGGCGGCATCCGCAGCGGCGTGGACGTGTGTAAGGCACTGGCGCTGGGTGCTGACGCCGTTCTGCTGGCCCGCCCCTATGTCACGGCGGTGTACGGCGGAGGAGCAGAGGGCGTGGCCCTGCTGACCCAGAAGCTGAAGGGGGAGCTGGAGGACACCATGGCTATGTGCGGGGTCCACAGTCTGAAAGAGATCACCAGAGAGATCCTTTTCTAAGTAAAATATAGAGATAACAAGCGGCTCCCACGTGTCTTCGGCATATGGGAGCCGCTCTGTTTGCAGAACGAAAAACGGGCCCGCGGAGCGATGCTCCGCGGGCCCGTTTTTTGTTCAATATCCGTAGGGCCTCCCTGTCTCCGGGTTGATGATGGGGTCCGTCCCGCTGGGGTCCTCCGTCTCTCCGCCCTGAGGCGCGTCCGGGTCCTCCTGTCCAGGGTCGGCGGCACCCCCGCCGCCCTGCCCTGTGGGATCCAGTGGGTTGGTGTTGGGATTCCACGGATCGCTGGGGTCCCATGGCTGGTTGGGATCAAAGGGCAGATCCGGGTCGGGCTGGGCCGCAGTGTGGACCGTACAGGGCCCGGCCTCCTGGGTCACACCCAGAAAATACTTGGCGTCCTCTGCGCTGGCGCCTCCCACATCCTCCCGCTGGTAGCCCAGCAGGCTCACTTCCTGCCGGCTCTCCTCCGGGCAGAATTCCCCGGCCAGGTGGTACAGGCCGGTCTCCTCGCCGTTTCCATCCAGGATGGGGCAGTCCAGGCATACCGTAACAGTGGTCTCCGCCGTGTGGCTGGTGCAGAATTCGGTCGGCGCATCGCCCTGGAAGACGGTTCCTCTGGCTGTACGGTCCCCCCGCGGGTCCATCCGGCAGTAGTCGGTGGCCAGCAGGCCGCTGTCCAGGCAGTAGGTGACGGTGGTCAGCCCGGCGGGCTCAGAGAACTTCCGGTCTTCCAGCCCCTCGTGGACACCGGACATGACCAGAGTCCACATCTTCAGGGCCGGGTTCCCGGAGGCAGGCACCCGCTCGTTTTGCTCAAAGCCCACCCAGACCGCCGCGGTGTAGTAGGGGGTGTAGCCCACGAACCAGCGGTCGTACTTGTCATCGGTAGTACCGGTCTTGCCGGCGATGGCCATGCCGCTGTCAAAGTTGCCCGACGTATTGACCCGGGTGACCACTTCCCGCAGGATGGAGTTGACATAGTAGGCGGTCTCCGACTTGAGCACGGCCTCGGACTCAGGCTGGTTTTCCAGCAGTACGGTCTCCACGCCGTCCACCTCCCGGGTCACCTTGGTGTAGGTGCGGGACTTCTGATAGAGGCCGCCGTTGGGGAACACCGCGAAAGCCTCCGCCATGTCCCGGGTGTTGACGCCGTAGGTCAGGCCGCCCATGGAAAGGGGGGCCACCCCGATGTCGCTCTTCATCTGGCCGCCTATCTCCACACCATCCTCCAAATCGAGGTGGAAGTGCTCCTCCACAAAGTTGAAGCTGTTCTCCGGGGTGACCAAGTCGGCCAGCACCCGCACGGACACGGTGTTATAGGAGTTGGACAGGGCCTGACGCACGGTGACCAGTCCCCGGTAGCGGCCGTCCACGTTCACCGGCCAGGGCCGGCCGCCCATCACCTCGTGGGGATAGTCATCCAGCACGGAGATGGGGCTGATGAGGCCCATCTCAAAGGCGGGGGCGTACACCGACAGAGGCTTGATGGAGGAGCCGGGCTGACGCTTGCTGTCGGTGGCGAAGTTCATCCACAGGTTGCCCGTCTTCTCCCCCACCCGGCCGGCGATGCCCACTAGGTTGCCCGTCTCGTTGTCGATGACGGTGATGGCGGACTGGAGCTGCTGACCGCTGCTGGAAGTGTAGTCCAGGTTGGTGCGGTCGCTGTATATCTGCTCCACCTGGGCCTGGACATCCGGGTCCACACAGGTATAGATAGACAGGCCGCCTCTGGTCAGCAGCAGGGAGACCGCCTCATCGCTGTATCCGTACTGGGCCTTCAGGTCGTCCTTCACATCGGAGATGACCTGCTCCTCATACCAGGAGTAGATGGTAGAGGGAGTGGACTCCCCCGCCGCCCGGTCGAAGACCAGCTCCTGGGCCACGGCCTCATCATACTCCTCCTGAGTGATATAGCCCTGGTCCAGCATGCTCCACAGCACCAGTTCCTGACGCTCCTTGTTCTTGTCCCGGGCAGTCTTCTGCTCCCCGGTCTCCGAGTTGGTGAAGACAGCATCGGAGTAAGGGCCATAGATGGTGGGGTTATTGGTGATGGAGATCAGGCTGGCGCACTCCGCCAGGGTGAGCTCCTGCACGGGCTTGCCAAAGTAGTTCATGGCCGCCGCCCCTACACCCCGACAGCGGTCCCCCAGCCAGATGAAGTTGAGGTACCACTCCAGAGTGGTCTCTTTGGTGTAGTCCTTGTCGAACTGGAGGGCTCGGAAGATCTCGATGACCTTCCGCTTGACGGTGACATCGTCGTACTGGGTCAGGTTTTTGATGAGCTGCTGGGTGATGGTGGAGCCGCCCTGGATATCCTGACCAGTGAACATGTAGAGGATGGCCGCAGCGGTGCGTTTCCAGTCCACACCGTTGTGCTCCCAGAACCGCCGGTCCTCAATGGCCACGGTGGCGTTGATCAGGTCTTCGGGGATGTCCTCATAGTTCACCCACTCGGCGTTCTCCTCTGCCGCCAGAGTGACCAGCTCCCGGTAGTTCCCGGTGTCCTGGTCCATGTAGTACATCACGCTGTTTTCTCCCACCGCGAACTGGCTCAGGTCCACGGCTCCGGCCTCCGGGATGATGACCGTCTTGATATAGACGGCGGCGAAGCAGCACAGGATCGCCCCCGTACACAGCCCCACAAGCAGCAGGGTGCCCAGCACCTGAAGGATGCGCCTGCCCACATGGCCGCCGCTCTCCTTCCGCTTCTTCTTTTTTCCGGGCTTGCGGGGGGCGTAATCCCGCTCCCCGTAATCGTTGTTCTCGTTATATAAACGACTGTTCTGTTCTTCTGACACGTTACTTCCTCCGTTGGGGACAGGCCCCCGGGCAGTTGATAGATCCTCCGCTCCGGCAGCCGCCCCGGACGGGGCGGGACACCGGATATCTAGCATATTATATCATAATATTCCCGTTTGTCCACCTTTATGATTTCCACCGGGCAAAAGGTCGCTTTTCTCCCCTGTGAAAATTTGGGGCCTCCGGGCCTTGCTTTTTTCTTCAAGTCGGGGTACAATAGGTCCAGAACAAAACAGCGGGAGGGATCTCCATGAGTGAAGAATTCGGCCCTGACTTTATTACCGTCACCGACGAGGACGGCAATGACTTCGAGCTGGAGCACCTGGACACCCTGGAGTACAACAACGAAGTCTACATGGCCTTTTTCCCCGCCGTCTCAGAGGATGCCCAGGAGGGCGAGCCTGCTGACATCGACCTGGATGACGAGGAGTACGGCCTGATCATCATGAAGGTGGTGGAGGAGGACGGCGAGGAGCTGCTGTCCACCCTGGACAGCGATGAAGAGCTGGACCTGATCTACAACCAGTTTATGGAACGTCTCTTTGCGGACGAAGAGATGGAGGATTGACCGAACTGGATCTCCTGCTCGGTGCGTGATGGGCTCTTTTAAACCCACATTTCTAAAACGGGACACCCCCTCACAGCGTGGCTTGCAGGCCTCCCGGCTGCCCCTGCGGCATGCTGGAAGTTGGAAGCAGTAAAGCGCTGTGGAGGTGACCCACCTGCCAGTCGTGCAGGTTTTAAACGGGCCCACACGGCCAGAGCGGGGTATAAATGATCCATTTGGAACTGGGGCCGCGGCTTTGCCGCGGCTCTTTTTTACGCCTGCTCCCTCCCCGGAAACATGAATAAAATGTAAAAGCTGCCCCCGCCCAGAGGAAAACCCGCTTCTCCTCTTGAAAGTTGGGGTCATTTCTTATATAATATCAAGAAATGTGCGGTCGTGAACCACGCGCATTGCCAACTGAACGAGAGGACTGAACAAACTGTGAGTGCATCCCGAGAGAAGAAGACCCGCCAGGACCCGAGCGGTCAGGGTCTCAGTGAAAAGAAGCTCAAGCAGCAGCAGGAGGAGCGTCAGACCCATGTCCACCACATCGTCTACACGGTGCTTGCCGTTCTGGTGGTCCTGTTCGGCGTCGGCCTTCTGATCTGGAACAGCAATTTCTTCCAGAGCCGCGCCGCCGCCGTCACCATCGATGGGCAGGACTACACCGCCGCCGATGTGCAGTACTACTACAACGGCGCCCTTCAGCAGGAGATCTACAACAGCTACAGCGGCGCCAGCACCATGGACTACACCCTCGATCCCGAGGACCAGATCTACGACGAGTCCACCGGCGAGACCTGGCGCGACCATCTGCTGGACGTGGCCATCCAGACCCTGACTCAGCAGGCGGCCATTGCCAACGAGGCCCAGGCCAGCGGATACACCATGTCCGCCCAGGCCCAGGAGAGCCTGCAGAACACCCTGGACTCCATTCAGGCCGGCACCATCACCTCCGGCTACGGCAGCAAGGACGCCTATGTCCGCGCCAACTACGGCCCCACCATGAGCTATGACAAATTCGTCCAGATCATGGAGCGCTACTATCTGGCCGCTGACTACGCCCAGAGCCAGGTGGACTCCTACACCTACGACGACAGCCAGCTGGATGCCTACTATGAGGAGCACGCCGACGAGCTGGACACCTTCACTCTGTCCCAGTTCGTTTTCCAGGCCCGGGTGAACACCGTGGACGACGAGGGCAACACCATTGAAATGACCGATGAGGAGAAGGCCGCCGCCCTGGAGGAGGAGAAGGCCGCCGTTAAGGAGCAGGCCGAGGCGCTCCAGGCCCGCCTGGAGGCCGGGGAGGACCCGGAGGCCCTGGCGGAGGAGTTCAGTGACTCCCTTTACTCCTCCGAGGTGGCGCTGGAACAGATGGGCTCCACCGTCAATTCGGAATACAGCGAGTGGGCCTATGACAGCGCCCGCCGGCCCGGCGACATCACTTTGGTGGAATATGCCGGCGGCAGCAGCGAGAGCTATAACTACTGCGTAGCCCTCTTCCACGACCGTGTACGGGATGACGCCCCCACCGCCGATGTGCGCCACATCCTGATCGGCGCCGCCGACGCCAACATCACCCCCACCGAAGAGCAGTATGAGCAGGCAAAGGCCAAGGCGGAGGAACTGCTGGCCCAGTGGGAGGCCGGCGATGCCACTGAGGACTCCTTTGCCCAGCTGGCCCAGGAGAACAGCGCTGACACCAGCTCTGCTTCCAACGGCGGGCTGCTCCAGTATGTCTCTCCTTACTCCGGCTATGTGGACACCTTTACCCAGTGGTCCCTGGACCCCAGCCGCCAGCCCGGAGACACCGGCATCATCCAGAACACCGGCAGTTCCGTCAAGGGTTATCATATCATGTACTTTGCAGGCTGGGACGACCCCGTCTGGGCCGTCAGCGCCAAAAACGCCCTGAACAACGAGCAGTACAGCCAGTGGGCCGAAAAACTGGCCAGTGCCTGCACTGTCACCCGGGGCAGCGGTCTGAAATATGTGGAGTGATCCTCCCAATCAATACGAGCGGCGCCCGGTGCTTCAAGCACCGGGCGCCGTCTCTTTCTCTATTCTTCCCCATGCTGAGGCTTTTCGTCAAACTCCCGGAAGGCCAGATTCATGTCCACATTTCCCTCGATCCCGGGCACCGAGGCGGTGTGGGTGTACTGCCACAGGTCGAAGTGGTAGAAGAAGCTGGGGCGGGCGTTATACTCCGCCAGCCAGAAGGTATAGTCGGTGAGCCGATCCAGCTGGTAGGACAGATAACCCAGGTCCTGGTTAAAGTAGACCACCGGGTGGTAGCCCGCCTCCCGGATCATATCACAGAAGGCCCCGGCGCAGCGTGTGATGGCCTCCGGCTCCATGCCGTCCGTCCGGGCGGTGTCCCCGGCAATGAACTCCCAGTCAAAGGCCACGGGGTAGGTCACATCGTACCCCTGAATGGCGTCCAGGACGTACTGCGCCTCCTCCTCCGCCTCCCAGACGCTGACGGCCTGGGAGAAAAAATAGACCCCCACCTCCAGGCCAGCGTCCAGCGCCCCCCGGAGGTTCTGCTCAAAATTCTTGTCCGGCATGATGACCCCCTGGGAGTATCCCCGGTAGCCCAGCCGGATCATGGCAAATTCCACTCCCGAATCCGCTACCTGCTGCCAGTCGATCTCCCCCTGATAAGCGGACACATCGATGCCGATGGCCGCCTGCTTTCCATCCTGCTCATAGGTGAGCCAGCCCCGATCATTGACGGAGAAGCCGTCTGACACATAGCTGTTCACCGCCACCCCTTCCAGGACGGGGAGCTCCCGGTCCCGGTAGGAGATGGTAGGGGACTCTGCTCTCTCCCCTGGCTCCTGTGGGTCATCCTCCCCCGGCGGCAGTGTCCGGTACAGCGCCAGACAGGCCACCGCCAGGGCGACGACCGCCAGCACCAGGGCCAGCTTCCCCACCCAGCCCCCGCTCCGGCGGGGCGGCTCCACCCGGGACGGGCGCCGCTCCTCCTCCCGCTCCTCCAATGGGATCAAGGTCTCTGCCATAATGAACTCCTTTCCGGCTCCGCACGCGGATTCGACTTTTTTCTGTTCCGATTATAGCAGACGGGACAGGAGGGCACAAGGGGCTTTCCCTTTCAGCCGCGGGCTCCTCCTCCGGGCCCCGGAGTCCGGAAAAAAGCGGGAGCCGGAGAGGCCCGCTCTCCGGCTCCTGTTCTATCGTCCCAGCCCCTGGCACAGCTCAAAGAGATCGGTGAGGGCGGGGGGCAGTTCCCCGGTGGCCAGATACTGCTCAAAGCCCAGGGCGTGTCCTGCGTCAGGGTAGATGTGGACGGCGAGGTTGTCCTTCCCCAGCCTCCGGAAGGTCTCCTGGATGGCCAGGGCGTCCTCCACAGGGGTGTTGGCGTCCCACCTCCCCTGGAGGATATGGATGGGCAGGTCCAGACGGGGCAGGGTCTCCCGGTTGGGGGGAAACCTCCGGTGGCCCCGGAACCAGTTGGTAGTGAGGGGGACTGGGTAGTGTTCCCAAAGCCATTCGTCGTCCCCCGCCTCGATGGCCCGGAAGATCTCCGCCCGGCTCCCGGCATACACCGCCTCCAGGTCCGCCGGGGTGATCCGGCCGTCCCCGTCCAGGTCCAGCCCGGAGAAGGTCGCCTCCAGGGCCTCCCGCACCGCTCCCGGCCCCGTCTCAAACTCCTCCCGGGAGATGCTCCCATCTCCGTCGGCGTCAAAATACTGGCAGAGCATGGTGTACAGCCCCAGCCCCCGCTGCTGCCAGTCCAGGGCCTCCTCCATGGTCCCGTTGGCGTAGCCCGCCAGCAGCAGTCCGGCCAGGGGTACCGCTCCCCCTGCAGCCACAGCCGGAGCGATCATGGTCCCCTCGCTCCACCCCAGCAGCAGGAGCTCCGCCCCAGCACAGCGGGGGTGGGCCTGAAGGAGGGCGGTCCAGTCCTCCAGGTCGGCCACACAGGTCTGAGGGGTGTAGGAGCGGTAGACTGCCCGGTCCACTCGGCAGTAGAGTGGACCCTGATTCCCATCGGTGTACCCGCGGGTGCTGTAACAGAAGAAGCCCAGTCCCCGGCCGGCAAGCTCCTCCCCAAAGAAGCCGCAGAAGCTGTACGTGGTCCCGTCTCCCCGGTCCCGGAAGGTGTTGCAGGTCTGGGGGCCGGAGCCGTTGACCTGGACCACCAGCCGGGAGACGACGCCATCCCGGGGCAGATACAGCTTTCCCTCCAGCTCCTGCCCGTCCCGGGCCCGGAGCCTCATGTCCTCTGTGACAATGTGTGGTTTCATGGCCTTCGCCTCCTCTCTGTCCGGAGGATAGCAGATCCCTGGCTCACACGCAAGGGGATGGGAGCTGTCAGGCCTTTTTCCGCCGGTAAGCGGCACAGAAAGGCCGGGAGGACGGCTTGACAGCCCCTCCCGGCCCCATTGCGGTCGTTACCCGATGACCCGCTTAGCGATGTCCACGCTCTCCTTGGCATCCCGGGCGTAGAAGTCCGCCTGGATCTGGGACGCATACTCCGGGGTGAGCACCGCCCCCCCCACCATGATCTTACAGGGCAGGCCCTCCAGATGGAGCAGGGTGATGGTGTCCGCCATGCTCTTCAGGGTGGTGGTCATCAGGGCGGACAGCCCCACCAGAGGGGCCCGGTGCTTCCGCACCGCCTCCGCCACGGCGGCTGGGTCCACGTCCTTCCCCAGGTCCACCACGGTGTAGCCGTAGTTTTCCAGCAGCACCTTGACGATGTTCTTGCCGATGTCGTGGATGTCCCCTTTCACGGTGGCCAGCACGATGGTCCCCCGGTCCTCCCCCTGGCCCGGCTGGCCGGACAGGCGCTCCCGGATGACCTCGAAGGCGGCCTGGGCCGCCCCTGCAGACTGGATCAGCTGGGGCAGGAACACCTTTCCCGCCTCGAAGGCCGCCCCTACTCGGTCCAGGGCGGGGATGAGGACGTTGTCCACCACGTCCAGGGGGGCCCGACTCTCCAGCAGGGCCCGGGTGGCCTCCCCCGCCTCCCCCTTCAGGCCGGCCTCCACGATCTCCTCCAGGCCCCGCTTTTCCCCCGCTGCGGGGGCGGCGGTCATCCCGGCCGCGCTGGTGATAGAGGTGGAGACGGTGGCGTTCCCGTAAGCGGCGATGAATTCCCGGGCGTCGGTGTCGATGTTCATCAGCAGGTGGTAGCACCGCACTGCCGCCATCATGGCGTCCACATTGGGGTTGAGGATGGGCAGGTCCAGGCCGGCGGCCATGGCCATGGTAAGGAAATTCTGGTTGATCAGGGGCCGGGCGGGCAGTCCGAAGGAGATGTTGGACACCCCCAGCACCGTCTTCAGGCCCAGCTCTCCCTTCACCCGCCGCAGGCCCTCCAGGGTCTGGGCGGCGGCTTCCTGCTCAGCGGAGACGGTGAGGGTCAGGCAGTCGATGTACACATCCTCCCGCCGGATGCCATAGGACAGGGCCCGGTCCAGGATACGGCGGGCCACCGAGAGCCGGGCGTCTACCGTCTTTGGGATGCCGGTGTGGTCAAGGGTCAAGCCCACCACCGCAGCGCCGTACTTCTTCACCAGGGGGAGGATGGCGTTCAGGGTCTCCTCGTCCCCGTTCACCGAGTTGACAATGGCCTTGCCGCAGTAGACCCGCAGGGCTCCCTCCAGCACCCGGGGGTCGGTGGAGTCCAACTGGAGGGGGGCGTCGGTGACCCCCTGGAGGGCCTTCACCGTGCGCACCATCATCTCCGCCTCGTCGATCTCGGGCAGACCCACGTTCACATCCAGGATGTCGGCCCCCGCCTCGGTCTGGGCCAGGGCCTGGTTCAGCATGTAGTCCACATCCCCCCGGCGCAGGGCCTCTTTCATCAGCTTTTTGCCGGTGGGATTGATCCGCTCCCCGATGACCCGCACCCGGTCGATGGGCACGGTGCGGGTGCCGCTGCACACCGCCGCGGGCACCTGCCGGGGCACCTGGACGATGGTGCAGCCCGCCAGTTTCTCCCGCAGCAGTGCGATATACTCCGGCGTAGTGCCGCAGCAGCCGCCGTACAGCTTAACGCCCAGCCCGGTCAGCTCTGCCATGCTCCCGGCAAACTCCTCCGCCGTAATGTCATACCCCGCGCCCCCTGGGTCGGGCAGGCCCGCATTGGGCTTGATGGCGATAGGCAGGGTGGACCACCGGGTCAGCTCCCGCACCAGCGGGGGCATCTCCCGGGGGCCCAGGGAGCAGTTCACTCCGATGGCATCTGCCCCCATCCCCTCCAGGGTCAGAGCCGCAGAGGCCGGGTCGCAGCCCAGGAAGGTGCGGCCCCGCTCCTCATAGGTCATGGTGACGATGACGGGCAGGCTGCTGTTCTCCTTAGCGGCCAGCAGGGCGGCCCGGGCCTCCTGGAGGTCGGTCATGGTCTCGATCAGGATCAGGTCCGCCCCGGCCTGGACACCGGCGCGCACCGTCTGGGCAAAGATATCCACCGCCTCCTCAAAGCGGAGGGTGCCAGTGGGCTCCAGCAGCTGGCCGGTGGGCCCCACGTCCAGGGCCACTAAGGCCCTCCCCCTGGCCGCCCGGCGGGCGATCTCCACTGAGGGAGGGACCACCTCCTCCACGGTGCGGCCGGTGCGGCCGAGCTTCTCCCGGTTGGCGCCGAAGGTGTTGGCGCACAGGATCTGGGCCCCCGCCTCCACATAGGCCCGGTGGATGTCCTCCAGCCAGTCCGGGTGTTCCAGGGCGGCCAGCTCGGGCCACTCCCCTATGGACAGGCCCCTGGCCTGCAGCATGGTGCCCATGCCGCCGTCCAGCAGGACGGGGCCCGGCGTATTCAGCAATTCACGAAATTCCACAGTGTCCACCTGACTTTCGATACTGGCAGCTCTCCCGGGCGGGACAGCCCAGACAGCTACGCACAGTTGGTTGGATGGGTCCGTCGGCCGCCCCCAAGATAGCGGTCACCGACTTGCGGGGGGTGAGGATGTGGCTGGCGCTGGCGCACAGCCCCACCCGCCGTGGGGCGTCCAGCAGGTCCAGCAGGGGGTTCTGGAGCTCCAGGGGCAGGTCCCCATACCCCGGGCTGTACCGGAAAGGGAAGGAGCAGCCGGGGAAGTGCCCCTGGAGCTCCAGTTCGATCTGGTCGCACATCTGCTCCACCGCGGCGGCGGCGGAGCAGTCCAGGGCCAGGGCCCGCAGCATGTCCCCGCTCTCCCAGCGGCGGATCAGGGCGTCCACCTGGGCGGACAGGGTGGCGCAGAACACCGCCGCCCGTCCGCACCCCCTCAGGTGGCGCTTCAGGTCCTGCCCCGGCAGCAGCAGGCCGCAGGACAGGCGCACCCCGTCCGCCTCCTCTGCGATGTCGAAGGCCCTCCAGGCCCAGCGGGGCCGGGCGGCGGCGCATACGGCCCGCCCGCACTCCTCCACCAGGGCCCGCAGTTCCGGCCCGGCCTGGCTGGGCGGGGTCCCCATGTAGCGGAGCACCTCGTCCAGGTCCAGTTCCCCCAGGGCGATTGGCATGGCGCTCACACCCGCCGGATGGCGGAGACGCTGTCGCTGATCTGCCTGGCCACCGCAGGGTTGTTCATGGTGTAAAGGTGGATGCCGTCCACCCCGGCGGCCACCAGGTCGGAGATCTGGTCGATGGCATAGGCGATGCCCGCCTCCCGCAGGGCCTCCGGGTGGTCGCCGTACCGAGCCAGGATGCGGGAGAGCTTCCGGGGGATGGAAGCCCCGCACAGGGATACCATCCGCTCGATGGACTTCTGGTTCAGCACGGGCATGATGCCCGCCTCGATGGGCACCGTGATGCCCGCGATGCGGGCCCGCTCCAGGAAGCGGAGGAAGTCCTCGTTATCAAAGAAGAGCTGACTCACCAGATGCTGGGCGCCGGCGTCCACCTTCTGCTTGAGGTAGCGCAGGTCGCTTACCGCGTCGGGGCTCTCCGGGTGCCCCTCAGGGTAACAGGCGGCGGACACACCGAAGTCCCCCCGCCGGCGGATGAAGGCCACCAGCTCGTCGGCGTGGAGGAACTCCGTCTTTGGGGGATAGTCCGGGTTCCGGTCCCCCCGCAGGGCCAGTACGTTCTCTACGCCGTCTGCCTTCAGGTCATAGAGCAGCTCGGTCACCTCCCCCCTGGTGGCGGTGATGCAGGTCAGGTGGGCCATGGCGGGGATGTGGTACTGCTTCTGGATGATGGCCGCGATCTCCCGGGTGGACTGGTTCACCTGGGAGCCACCGGCTCCGAAGGTAACGCTGATAAAGTCGGGTTTAATATCCTTCAGCCCGTCCAGGGTCTGATAGATAGTGTCCACGGGGCTGTCCTTCTTGGGGGGAAACACCTCACAGGAAAAGACGGTCTTCCCCTTTCCGAATAATTCTGCTATTTTCATGGCTGCTGCCTCCTTGATCAAAATTGAGATTTTCAGGGATGGACCATACACAAGGTCCCCTCCTGGGGCATTCGGTCATCCCACTCGTAGGTGACCAGGTACTCCGTTCCCGGCTGAAGGAGCTCCCATGCCAGCTGGGGGCACCACAGTGTGATCTCATACCCCTCCGGATGCCGGATCACCGCCTGCAGCCCCTGCGCCGGCACAAGGACCGTCTCTGTGACCTGGGCCAGAACGGTGGCGGTGGAGCGGTGGGATTGCTCGATCAGATAGCCCCACTGCACCGCCAGCAGGACCGCCAGGGCCCCACAGAACGCCAGCTCCCGGCGCAGTGTCTTTCCCCGGGCCCCTTTCACCAGCGTAATGGCCAGCCAGACCGCGGTGGTCAGGGCAGACACATAGGGGAGCATAGACAACAGCTCATGGGCCCCATAGCCGATCACCTCATAGATAGCGTATCGGGAACAGACCGCATCAAACAGGTAGGCCACCCACAGCAGGGCGCCGGAGAGGAGAATAATGATCCGGATCAGGCCGCGCTCTTTCACAAGATCTCTCCTCTCTCTTCACCAGGCCGCTACCGTGCCGTCGCACCGGGGCTCGGTGCCGCCGGCCAGGGTGCCGTCCTCCATCCGCCAGATGATCTGCCCTCGGCCCATGTCCAGGTTGGAGTTGCAGATCTCCACCTGGTGGCCCATCTCCGCCAGGCGCAGGCCGATGTGGGCGGGCACCTCCCGCTCCAGCTGGATGCGCTTCCCACCGGTCCACTGCATCCGGGGAGCGTCCAGGCACTCCTGGGGGTTCATGTGGTAATCCACCGTGTTCACCACCACCTGCACGTGGCCCTGGGGCTGCATGAAGGCCCCCATCACGCCGAAAGGACCCACCGCCGTCCCTTCCTTCATCAGGAAGCCGGGGATGATGGTGTGGTAAGACTTCTTGCCGCCGGCCAGGCAGTTATCGCTGCCCTCATCCAGGGAGAAGTTGGCCCCCCGGTTCTGGAGGCAGATACCGGTGCCCGGGATGCGGATGCCCGCACCGAAGGTGGTGTAGTTGCTCTGGATGAAGGAGACCATGTTGCCCTGGGGGTCCGCGGTGCACAGGTAGATGGTGCCGCCGCAGGAGGGGTCCCCCGCCTGTGGCAGCAGGGCCCGCTCTCCGATCAGGGCCCGCCGCCGGGCAGCATAGTCCTCCGAGAGCAGGTCGGCCACCCGGGTCCGCATGTACCGGGGGTCCGCCACATAGGTCCTGGTGTCCGCAAAAGCCAGCTTGATGGCCTCCAAAATCTTATGGTAGGTGTCGGCGCTGTCCCGCTCCTGGGAGAGGGGCAGGCCCTTCAGGATATTCAGCGCCATCAGCACGGTGATCCCATGGCCGTTGGGCGGGATCTCGCACACGGTGTAGCCCTTGTAGTCCGCGGTGATGGGCTCCACCCACTCCGGGCGGTAGTCCTGGAGATCCCGCTCCTGGAAAAAGCCCCCCGTCTCCCGGCTGAAGGAGACCATCCGCTCCATCAGGCTCCCCCTGTAGAAGCTCTCACAGCTGGTGGCTGCCAGCTCCTCCAGAGTGTCAGCGTACTCCGGCCAGCGGAAGATCTCTCCCGCCCGGTATGGGGTGCCGTCCGCCTTCATCATCCGCTCCCACCAGGGGCGGTGGGGGGCCGGGTCCCGCTCCATAGCCCGGCCGATACGGGGGCCGTCCAGTGCCCACTGGACCGCCACGTTCACCGGCACAGCCACCCCCTCCCGGGCGTAGGAGGCCGCGGGGGCGAACAGCTCTTCAAGGGGGCGGGTCCCGAAGCGCCGGTTGAGCTCTGCCCATCCCCCGGGGGCGCCGGGCACCATGGTGGGCAGCCAGCCCTCTTTAGGCATCTCCCCGAAGCCCCGCTCCCGCACCAGGGCGGCGGACAGAGCTGCTGGGGACACGCCGCTGGCGTTCAGGCCGTACAGCTTTTTCTCCCGCTCCACCCAAACCAGGGCGAAGCAGTCCCCCCCGATACCGTTTCCTGTGGGCTCCAGCAGGGGCATGGCGGCGGCCATGGCCACCGCCGCATCCACGGCATTTCCTCCGGCCTTCATCACATCCAGGCCGACCTGGGCCCCCAGGGGGACGGAGGTACAGGCCATGGCCCGGCGGGCGTACACCACGCTGCGGCGGGAGGGATAGGCGTATCTGTGGGGATCAAATAAGACCATTTCGGCTGCCTCCTCTCAGTTGGCTGGGCTGCGCTTGCCCGTCCAGCGCTCCGCCCGGATGGCAAAGACGGATACCCGGGCCACGGCGGGCTCCGGCATCTCCCAGTTTCGCCCGGTCATATGGCGCATAATGGCGTTGAGGGCCTCATATTTCTCCTGCGGCTCGGTCAGCTCCCGGATGGTCCCGCTGCCCATGATGCTGCGGTAGGCACAGCTGTAACTGCACGCCTGCTCCGCCGTCATCAGCTGGTGGCCGCAGTCCATCTCAAAGGCCACCGCCCCGCCCCGGCGGAACGCCGCCGCCTTCCGCCCCTCCCGGGCCGAGTGGAGGTAGAGGGTCAGCTGCCCCTCTGTCAGGTCGTAGCCGTAATTCACAGGGACGATGAACATCCCCTCCGCATCCTGGGTCCCGATCCGCACTGTGTTGCAGTCCCGCAGGATCTCCTCCAACTGCTCCAGGTCTTTGACTTCCTTCTCCGCTCTGCGCATATCCAGATCCTCCTTATCTCCTTCCGGTCCCGCCCCGGGGCACTCAGATGTCCAGCTCCAGCAGTACCGGGCAGTGGTCGCTGCCCTCCACCGTGGTCAGGATCTCCGCCCGCTTGATCTTGTCCCGGAGGCGGTCAGAGACGATGAAATAGTCGATGCGCCACCCCGCGTTGTTCTTCCGGGCGTTGAAGCGGTAGGACCACCAGGAGTAGATCCCCTCCGTGTCCGGGTAGAGATAGCGGAAGCTGTCTGTAAAGCCGGAGGAGAGCAGGCAGGTCATCTTTTCCCGCTCCTGGTCGGTGAAGCCGGCGTTGTTCCGGTTGGTCTTTGGGTTTTTCAGGTCGATCTCCCGGTGGGCCACGTTTAGGTCCCCACAGTAGACCACCGGCTTGTGCCGGTCCAGGGACATGAGGTAGTCCCGCAGGTCGTCCTCCCACTCCATGCGGTAGTCCAGCCGCTTCAGGCCGTCCTGGGAGTTGGGGGTGTAGCAGCAGACCAGATAGAAGCCCTCATACTCCAGGGTGATGAGCCGCCCCTCGTGGTCGTGCCGGTCCTTGTCCATACCGTAGGCCACAGCCACAGGCTGGTGGGGGGTGAAAACAGCGGTGCCGGAGTATCCCTTCTTCTCCGCAGAGTTCCAGAACTCCAAGACCCCTTCGTTCAGCTCCACATCCGCCTGTCCCTGCTCCATCTTGGTCTCCTGAAGGCAGCAGAAGTCGGGTGCCTCCTGTCGGTAAAAGTCCAGAAACCCCTTTTTCAGGCAGGCCCGCAGGCCGTTCACATTCCAGGAAACGAATTTCATAGGCATCTCCTCTCTCCCTCCGTCGGAACTTTGGATGGACCCTATTATACAAAGACGTGCCCCGCTTGGCAAGAACAGATTGATTTTTCCGCCCTTCTCCGCTATAATAGAAAAATCTGTATGTGCTCACCAGGCGTTCCATCCCGGCTCTGCCGGATGAGCTTCTGTTCCAAATCCCTTTCAAAAGGAGTATTCGACATGGGAAAAACCGTCATTCCCGAGGGATACCGCTCCCTCCTCAGCCTCTATGAGACCCAGAAGGCCATCAGCCTGCTCAAGCGTCTGTTCGAGGACCGCCTCGCCGGTGCCCTGCGCCTGCACCGGGTGTCTGCCCCCCTGTTCGTCTCCGCCTCCTCCGGCCTCAACGATGACCTGAACGGGGTGGAGCGCCCCGTCTCCTTTGAGATCAACCGGGTGGAGGACACCGCCCAGGTGGTTCACTCCCTGGCCAAGTGGAAGCGCCTGGCTCTGAAGCGCTATCAGTTCCACCCCGGAGAGGGGCTCTACACCGACATGAACGCCATCCGCCGGGATGAGGAGCTGGACAACCTCCACTCCGCTTACGTGGACCAGTGGGATTGGGAGAAGATCATCACCCAGGAGGACCGCACCCGGGACTATCTGAAGCAGACGGTGAACGCCATTGTCCGCGCTTTCGTGGATACCCAGTCCTTCCTGCGCTCCGTTTTCCCCCAGCTGTCCGCCCTGCCCGAGCTGCCTGGCCAGGTCACCTTCGTCACCGCCCAGGACCTGGAGGATCTATATCCCCAGCTCTCCCCCAAGGAGCGGGAGAACACCATTGTCCGGGAGCACGGTGCGGTGTTTCTCATGGGGATCGGCGGAAAGCTGAAGTCGGGTCAGCCACATGACGGCCGGGCCCCGGACTATGATGACTGGAACCTGAACGGCGACATTCTGTTCTGGGACAGCGTCAATGGCCAGGCTATTGAACTCTCCTCCATGGGCATCCGGGTCAGCCCAGAGTCCCTGGACCGCCAGCTCACCCTGGCAGGCTGTGACAGCCGCCGCTCCCTCCCCTTCCACCGGATGCTGCTCAACGGTGAGCTGCCCTTGACCATGGGGGGCGGCATCGGCCAGTCCCGGGTGTCCATGCTGCTGCTGGGCAAGGCCCACATCGGTGAGGTGCAGAGTTCCCTGTGGGACCCCGACACCGTCCGGGCCTGTGAGCAGGCCGGCGTGGTGCTGCTGTGACCAGAGCATCCTCGCTGCCCTGAGCTCCCAGACGCGCTCCTTGCAGAAGTTTTACCCCAGAAACGAGAGGGCCGCCCCTGCCGGGGCGGCCCTCGATCTTTTCTCCTTGATCCCGCTGTGCCCTCCCGCTCTCCTGCGGACAGGGACCATTTTCATGTGTATTCCAGCAGGAAGCGCCCCACGCTGGCCATGGCCTGGCCCGCCTTTTTGATGGGGAACATCTGAAACACGTGCCACATGTCGGTCCAGACCTCCAGCCGGCATGGGACCCCCGCCGCCTGCATCCGGTCCCGCAGGCGCACGGAATCGGACAGCAGCAGCTCGTTGCTCCCCGCCTGGATCAGTGTGGGCGGGAAGCCCCGGAAATCCCCGAACAGCGGGGACAGCATGGGGGAGGTCAGCTCCTGGTCCCGGGCATAGGCCCCACGCACCGCCCGGATATAGTCCAGGGTGATGGTGGGGTCCAGCTCCGCCCGCTCTGTATAGGACTTCCCACTGGCCGTCATATCCGTCCATGGGGACATGAGGATCAGCCGGGCAGGCAGCCGCCTGCTCTCCTGCTTCAGCCGGTGGCACAGCACCAGCGCCAGGTTTCCTCCCGCCGAGTCCCCCGCCACCGTCACGTCCCGGGCCCCGTAGCCTTGGCGCATCAGATGGTCCCACGCCTTCATCGCATCGTCCACCGCCGCAGGAAAGGGGTGCTCCGGGGCCAGCCGGTACTCGAAGGAGAGGGTGTCCCAGCCCGTCACGCCGGACAGCTTGGAGGCCAGCGGCCGGGAGTAGCCCAGATTTCCGCTGGTATAGCCCCCGCCGTGGCAGTACAGGATGGCGTGGTTCCGGTCATAGCTCCGCTCAGGCCGCACCCAGGCCGCGTTCATCCCCTCCAGCTCAAAGGGGGCCCACTTCATCCCGATCATGGGGGTGATGAGCCTGCCCAGCACCTCCTGAGCCGCCCGCTGCCGCTTCAGGTCCTCCGGGCGCATGGACTCGGGCGAGCTGGCCGAGTGGATTGCCTTCAGGGCCCTCATCATGGGGGCCAGGCGGCGCTCCTCCGCCTCCGCCCGCTGGGCGGGGGTGGGATGGGTCACCCGCACCCGTCTTCCTCTCTCTTTCAGTGTCATCGTTCTCACCTTCCTGTTCTGGGACCTGGATCATGACAAGCCTACCACATCCGGCCGCGTTTGGCAATGGCCTCTCCCCGCTGCCTTGTTTGCGGTGCCGGGAAAAGCTGCGGCGTTCTGACAAAATCGCGCGGGCAGGTGCGCACGCCTTGCGGCGGGCGTGGAGATACGGTATGATGGACCTCATCTAACTGCCGTATTCCTCTCCCCTGCCCCCGAAGAGCCCAGGCTCTCCGAAGTGGCGGGAGGCCCACGAGGCCAGGGGAAGGACCGATCCGCCTCCCGCCCACAGCATATTTTTCAAGCAGCTCTCCCTGCGCAAGGTCAGAAAAGGCACGCCCATGCCGCAGCGAATGGGAGCGTTGAATTTTATACTTTTTCCCCTCCCCTTGTACTTTCCCCCAGGAGATGCTACACTGATATCACAAAGGAAAGGAGGCGCCGCCATGTCCAAGACGCCCAAAGGTCCCCCTGACTGGTACCGGCTGGACAACGCCGGCGTCCTCTACTCCGCTCTCCAGCGGGAGAAGTACTCGCCGGTCTACCGCTTTTCTGCTGTCCTGTCCCAGCCGGTGGACCCCGCCGTCCTCCAGCGGGCAGTGGACCGAACCATGCCCCGGTTCCCCGGTTTCCGCGTCCGGATGAAGCCCGGGGTCTTCTGGCACTATTTCGAGCCCAACGACAGCCCCGGCCCCTTTGTCCGTCCGGACATGTCCAACCCCTGCCAGCCCATCCGCTTCCGGGAGGACAACGGATGGCTGGTCCGCTTCTTCTACTACCAGAGCCGGATCTCCCTGGAGGTCTTCCACGCTGTGTCTGACGGGGCGGGGGCCCTCACCTTTTTCCGCACCCTGCTGGCGGTCTACCTCCGGGAGCTGGGACACCCCATCCCCTGCGGCCCCGGCCTGCTGGACGTGGATGATCCCCCTCGTCCGGAGGAGCTGGAGGATGCCTACGCCCGGTACGCGGGCAAGCGGGTCCTGCGGGACCGCTGGCAGGAGACCGCTTTCTCCAACACCAGCCAGGCGGAGCCCTTCTACACCCTGAATGTCACCATGGGCTTTCTGCCCGTGGACCGGCTGAAGGAGATCGCCGCCCGGTACGGCGCCTCCATCACCGAATACCTCTCCGCAGTGCTCCTCCAGTCTATCCTGGAGAATCAGGAGGTCCAGCGCCCCCGCCGTCCCAGGCCCGCGGCTCTGGCCATTCCCATCGATCTCCGGGGCTGGTTCCCCTCCGCCACCCTCCGCAACTTCATCCTCACTGTCCGGCTCTGCGTGGACCCCACCCTGGGGCCTTACACCTTCCCTGAGCTGGTCCGATACGTCCACCACTACATGCGCCTGCACATCAATCCCCAGGAGATGCGGGCCCGCTTCACCGGCAATGTCCACTTCACAGCCAACCGCTTTCTCCAGCTGATCCCCATCTTCCTGAAGAACCCGGTGATGTCCCTCTCCTACCAGCTGGTGGGGGTGCGCCCCTTCTCCGCCACCTACACCAATCCCGGCCTCTTCCGGGTCCCGCCGGAGATGGCCCCTCACATCCAGCGGATGGAGGTCGTCCTGGGGCAGGCCACCCGGCCCTCCCCTCACTGCGCCTCCATCAGCTATGGCAATACCATGGCTGTCACCTTCGCCGGCACCGGCACCTCCAGCGAGACGGAGCGGCGCTTTTTCACCCACCTGGTACGGGAAGGCATCCCCGTCAAGGTGGAGTCCAACCGGACCCGCTGAGGTCCCTGGGAGGTGTTCTGTATGTCCTATTGTGTCAACTGCGGCGTGGAACTGGATTCCACCGCCTCCTTCTGCCCCCTCTGCCGCACCCCGGTGGTCAACCCCCGGCAGCCGGTGGACACCGGCTCTCCTCCCCCCTTCCCCACCGAACGGCGGGAGGTGCCCCCCGCCTCTAAGGCGGAGTTGGCCATCCTGGTGTCCTCCATGCTGGCCTCAGTGGCGGTGTGCTGCGGCCTGCTCAATCTGGTGCTGCGCAGCGGCCATATCTGGTCCCTCTATGTCATCGGCGCGGCGGCCATGCTGTGGGTCTGGCTGGTGCCACCGCTGCTCCTGCGCACCATGCACCTCTATCTCCGCCTGTCGGCAGATGTGCTGGCCGTCGCCCTCTACGTCTTTCTGATCTCCGTGGATCTGGACGGTTCAGCCTGGTATTGGCATCTGGCCCTGCCCATCATCCTGCTTCTGGGGGCGGCGCTGCTGTTTCTGGGCTTTATGATGGGGGCCAGGCCCCGGAGCACCCTCTCCCGCATCACCCTGGTCATCGGCACCACCGGCGTTTTTCTCTCCGGCGTGGAGCTGCTCATCGACCGCTACTTCCTGGGCCGCTGGCAGCCGGGCTGGTCCCTGGTGGTGCTCACAGTATGCGCTGCCCTGGTCATCCCCCTCATCGTGGTGCGCCGGGTCCCGGCCCTGCGCGAGGAAGTGCGCAGGCGCTTTCATCTGTGATCCGCTCCCCGCTCCTCCCGGGAGGGCCAGCAGCCTGCTGGCCCTCTTTTTTCGCCCCGCTTCGACATTTTTATGAGAATTTAAGAAAAACTTATCACATCCGCCACAATTCTGTGATACCATAGGGATTATGCAGGCTGGCGCGCCGCCGGCCTCCACTGTCCCGCGAATCTAAAGAGAAGATCGAGGTCCCTCATGAAACATCTCCTGAAAATCACCAGCGCGGTCCTGGTCCTGCTCCTGTGCGCCCTGGGCGGCGTCTTTCTGTGGCGCAGCGGCTTCTTCGCCGCCCTCTCCTCCCAGCAGGCCCTTCAGGACTATATCTCTCAGTTCGCTCCCTACTCCCACCTCTGTTTTTTCCTGCTCCAGTTCCTGTCTGTGGTGCTGGCCCCCATCCCCAGCAACCTCAGCGCCGCCGCCGGCGGGATGCTCTTCGGCACCTGGCCCTCCTTTTTTCTTACCATCGCCGCGGTCCTCTCCGCCTCCCTGCTGGTCTTTCTCCTGGCACGCGCGCTGGGCCAATCTTTTGCGGACCGCCTGGTGAGCCGGGCCATTTCCGACAAGTACCTCTCCATCGTCCGGGCCAAAACAGACACTTTCCTCATCCTGGCCTTTCTCCTGCCCTTCTTTCCCGATGACCTGCTGTGCATTCTGGCCGGGCTCACCGCCATCTCCACCCCCCGTTTTCTGGTGATCGTTGTGCTCACTCGTCCCTGGGGCCTGCTGGTAGCCAGCGCCTTGGGCGGTGCCACCCTGACTCTCCCTCTTTGGGCTATGGTCCTGCTGGGGATCATCGGTGTGGCCGTCTTCCTGCTGGGGATGAAATACGGCGACCGCTGGGAGGAGTCCATCCTGAAAAAATTCCGTCATACAAAGGAAGATAGCTCCCGGCCCTGAACACAAAAATTTTCGGATTTTTTGATTTTCCCCTTTACAAGCAGCTGTTTCTGTGGTATGATTCTTTCGTAATAAGAATTATTACTATTTGGAGGGCCCTATGGAACGCGCCACAAGATACAGCAGAAAACGGGAGGCCATTTTGAACGCGATCCAGAGCACCGACTGCCACCCCTCCGCCGAGTGGGTCTATCAAACTCTGAAACCCACCCACCCCGACCTGAGCCTGGGGACGGTCTATCGCAACCTAGTCCTGTTCCAACAGCAGGGCCTGATCCAGAGCATCGGCGTCGTCAAGGGACAGGAGCGGTTCGATGGGTGCATTGCCCCCCACAGTCACCTTATTTGCACTTGCTGCGGCGCTGTGATGGATCTGCCCCATCCCATGCTGGATGACGGCGATCTGGATCAGACCGTCAGCGCGCAATATGGGTTCCTGGTCCAGCGCCATGAGCTCATCTTCTACGGCACGTGTGAAAATTGCCAAAATAAAATAAAACAGGAGGAAAAATTGTCATGAAAAAGTTTGTCTGTTCCGTTTGCGGTTATGTGTACGAGGGCGAGACCGCGCCCGACTTCTGCCCCATCTGCAAGGCTCCTAAGGACAAGTTCGTGGAGCAGGTGGGCGAGATGAAGCTGGCTGCCGAGCATGAGTTCGGCATCTATGCCAAGACTGTGAAGAACAACCCCGATATCAGCGCTGAGGACAAGAAGTACATCTTTGACCAGCTCATGGCCAACTTCAACGGCGAGTGCTCCGAGGTGGGCATGTACCTGTGCATGGCTCGCGTGGCCCACCGGGAGGGCTATCCCGAGGTCGGCCTGTACTGGGAGAAGGCCGCCTATGAGGAGGCCGAGCACGCCGCCAAGTTTGCTGAGCTGCTGGGCGAGGACCTGGAGGCCAACATGAAGGCTGACACTAAGGCCAACCTGGCTTGGCGTGTGGACTGTGAGTACGGCGCCACCAACGGCAAGTTCGAGCTGGCCGCTTGCGCCAAGAAGAACGGCCTGGACGCCATCCATGACACCGTGCACGAGATGGCCCGGGACGAGGCCCGCCATGGCAAGGCTTTCGAGGGCCTGCTGAAGCGTTACTTCGGCTAATCGATAACCGGATAAACAAGCACTTTTTGAGAGGGAATCGGGAAACCGGTTCCCTCTCTTTTTGCTCTTCCGCCGCGCAGGTGTGCAAGTTGGGTGTAACTTTTCTCCGTATCACACTTTTTTGACTTTCACATGTGCAACTTTCTTGAATTGCACCTATATTAAGCGGTTTTTCGCCTAATATTGAAAAATAAAGCAAAACTGATAACTTATGAGAAGTTTTCACTTCTTTTGAACAACTTGCAAGAACAAAGTGGTTTCCAAGATGGAAGCCCCAATGGAAGAAGCTCAAGCCAAGACCAACGACATCCGCGACACTATCTAGGCTGAAATTTTGGTGCGTGAGGTTGAGGGACTGACCGCAGGGACTTACATCATCCACTGGGCTTCTGTCCTCTCCAATCACTTCGATATTACTGGCTTCAAGAAGGTCTATGGCGACCTCTACAAAGCCTTTTACCGCCTTCCTTCCAAACTTTTTAATTTTACCCCCTTGACAAAATATCGATATTTCGTTATTCTGATATTGCGATATGCAAATGCATTCGTACACATAATTCGAAGCCTGGTCTTCAGAAAGAGGTAATTATGATTAGAAAGACAATTAAGGTGAGCGACAACAATTTTAGGAAGTTTGATGATCCTCTTGGCAACGAAACTCCGAGAAAGTACATTTTCTATGCCAAGACCTGCGATGTCCCCGAGGGTATTCCCATGTCCACAAACCCCCGCGATCAGAAACTCAACTCTACTGTGGCAAATGCAATCACAGAGTCTCTGCTGAGTAATGACGGCCAGTTCCACCTGAAGAACAGAGGCATCATTCTCTCCGCAAAGAGAGTGCGTTATGATAACCGCTTGCAGGAAGTAACCATTGATTTCGAGGATGAAAGCTGCCATGGCAACATTGATGGCGGACATACCTACAAGATCCTTCTTGAGAACAAGGATAAAGTCCTGGAACAGTATGTTCAGTTTGAAGTAATGACTGGTGTCGAAGCAATGATTGCCGATCTGGCTGAAGCTCGTAATACTTCTATCGCAGTCGATGCAAAGTCTATGGCAGAACTGAGAGAGAAGTTCGATCCCATCAAGGAAGGCCTCGAGGGACTTCCCTTCTTTAATAGAATTTCCTTTAAGCAGAATCAGATCACAAAAGACACCGATACCAAAAAGGCTCTGAAAATGATCGACGCGCGCGATATCGTTTCTATCATTTGTATGTTCAACATCGATAAGTATAACAGTGCGGAGCATCCTACCAAAGCATACTCTGGCAAACAGGCCATGCTGAATGAGTATTTGGACGACCCCGAGCACTACAGAAAATTTGTGAATGTCATTCCCGATCTGTTTGATCTTTACGATGCCATCGAAACTGAGTTTGCTGTAGCTTATAACGAGAATGGTCGTATGTACGGTCGAAAGTCCTATTCTGGCTACAAAGAGGGCAGCCCCGTCGGCAAGAGTAAATTCTGCATGAGTGATATTTACTACAAAATTCCCGATGGTCTTCTCTATCCCATTCTGGCGGCATTCAGAGTTCTTCTCGAGTATGATATCACCTCAGGCAAGTATAAGTGGATGGACGGCAAAGATCCCATCGCTGTTTGGAACAAGCACAAAGTCGGACTCACAAGAAGTGTTATGGATTTGGCTGGCTCTTTGGGCGACAAGCCTACTGTTTTTGGAAAAGACCCCAGCCTTTGGAATTATGCCTACATGGTACTTTCGAGCATGGAGGGAATTAGTCTGGTATGAGCTACCGTGTCAAACTTCGTGTTAAAGAACTTCTTGAAGAGGAAGGTATAACACAGAAAAAACTCGCCGAGATGGCGGGAGTACGGGAATCAACAATAAGCGATATCGTGAGAGGCACTCGAACTGTTATCAATTTTGAACACTTAGGTAAGATTGCCACCGCATTGGAGATTAGCGATATCAGAAAGATCATTGATCTCGAAAAAGTGTAAAACTGATCAAAGGGGTGTTTACCACCCCTTTTTTCTGTCGGCATGTTATAATTATAAGAACCCCGCACAAGGAGGTAAAATCTATACCCAACTACGGAAATTACTACATTTGCAACCGACTTCTTCTTTTGAAAGAATACCTCCAAGCCAACGCCGAGCCCAAATATTCCATAAAATGCAGAGCATAGGGAGCATACTTGACCGAAAAGTGCTTTCCATTAGACGAGAATACCTTGTATGCCGACTTTGCCGTTTCGATATTGTCTTTGGCCCCCATCTGGAATATGAGCAGCATTTGTTTCTGGCTCTAATTGCCTCCGTCTCTGTCTTCGTAGGATTGCCGAACTTGTTATTTCTCTTGCGGACATCCTTCTTTGGGCCATCCACCGCGATGGTGTATTGGAACATCCAATGCTTATTTGCTAGTGACTAAACACCTGCATCATCCAGTTTATCCATGATATGTCTCCCAAAAGTGGATAGAAAGGCAGCACTTTCCCGAAAACGCCTGCTTTGGGCGTTGGCTGTTTGTTATTTAGAATGGAGACGGAGGCAAAAGTCTTGCAATTACTGCATTTCCATAGGACGCAAAACGGCCTGCTGATCCGGCGAGGATAGACGGCCCGGGACGAGGCCCGCCGCAGCAAGGCGTTCGAGGGCCTGCTGAAGTGCTACTTTGGCTGATCCTCTGTCCCTGAGAAAGGAGCGGTCATGATGGATCAATATGTCTGCCCCTGCGGCTATGAATATGACCCTGCCGTGGGAGGCCCCGACAACGGCGTGGCTCCCGGCACGCCCTGGGAGGATGTCCCCTCCGACTGGGTCTGCCCCGTGTGTGGTCTGGGCAAGAGTGAGTTTGAAAAGGCGTAATACCTGAGAAAGATGACGGCCTCGGAAATCCGGGGCCGCCATCTTTCTCTTTTCTTCTAATATGGCGCGGGGGACGGCCGTCCTCCGCTGCAGTCTATGTCCCCTGCCCCTCCAGCTGTCGGAGGAAGCCGGTGCACCCCTCCTGGATATCTGCATAGGTGCGTTCAAAGTCTCCCGTGTACCAGGGGTCTGCGATCTCCTCCCCCGGCCGCCCGGTAAAGTCCAGCAGCAGGTGCACCTTGTTCTCCGGATCTCCCCCCAAGATCCGCTTCATATTGCGGATGTTCCATTGATCCATGCCCAGAAAATAGTCGTAACGGTCATAGTCGGTCCGCTTCAGCTGCACGGCATATTTCCCCGCTGTGGAGATGCCCTCCCGGGCCAGCCGGCTCGCCGTGCCTGGATGGACGGGGTTGCCGATCTCCTCCGCGCTGGTGGCAGAGGAGGCGATCAGAAAGTCCCTCTCCATCCCGCGTTTTTTGACCAGGTCCTTCAGCATGAACTCCGCCATGGGCGACCTGCATATATTGCCGTGGCAAACAAATAGTATTTTGGTCATCTCTTATATATCCCTTCATAAGCCTACAAACCATTGATATGACTGGCTTTTCGGCGCTTTTTCTTTTCGTTGTGGTTGCCATGCTGCCCACGCAAATCTGCGTAAATCTACGCAATTTCATTGGCAAATGGTGTAGTAATTGGTGTAGTACCAACTGCGGATTTGACCTGATTTTTCAAGCTGTCACAGCGGGGAACGCAAGGATTTTTGCCATCTGTTCGGCTGCCCGGTCAAAGCTGGCGTGGGTGTAGACATTCAGTGTCACCCCCACATCGGAGTGGCCCATCACATACTGCAAGTTCTTGATATCCATACCCGCATTGGCCATGTTGCTGCAAAAGGTATGACGGAACACATGGGGAGTAATGTGCGGCAGGGGCTTGTCCGGGTACAGCTTGCGATACTTCTTCATGGCCCAGCGCATCTCATTTTCGATGTGCAGTGCCACCTTGGGCTTGTCGTCCTTATCCAGCAGCAAAAATCCGGTGTATCCGTCGACGATCATCTCTGCTTTGAGTGTCTTGCGACGAGCCAGGATATTTTTAAGGCTCTGGTACACCGTATCCGTCATGGGAATAAAACGACAGCCACATTCGGTTTTTGTTTTCTCCACATAGTACTTGCTGCCCCGCTCCCGGACGAGCTGGTGATCCACCCGGATACGACGGTTCTCAAAATCCAGATCGCTTTTGGTCAGGCCGCAGAACTCGCTCACCCGCATCCCGGTTTCCAGCAGGACTACAAACTCATCGTAATACTTGCGGTAGGTCTTGTCACCCCGAATAAAACCCATCCAGATTTCCTGCTGCTCCTGGGTCATGGTGATTCGCTTCTGCGAGTCATTGGGAACGACCTCCACCAACTTGAAGTCGAAGGGATTTTTTCGGATGATATCCTCGTTGCAGGCCATTTGAAATGCCAGTTTGACAACGCCCCGCACGCTGGTGATGGTGCTGTCTCCCTTTCCGTCGCCGTGCAGCTTCATGATCCACTGTTGGGCATCGGATACTTTGATATCCCGGATCGGGCGGTATCCAAAATCTTCTTGCCGAATCAGATTCCGCACAAAATTGTATCCAACCTTCGTGTTGTAGCGGATGCCCTGCTTTAGGCCGATATACCGCTCTACCAGTTCTATGACGGTGATTTTTCCGGCGGCATAGTCGATTCCCGCGTCAAGCTGCTTCTGGATTTCTTTCTCTTTTTCCCGCAGTTCCCTTAAATCAGAGGAATAAACCGTCTGGCGCTTTCCCCGGATATCCGTATAGCGGTATTGATAAATCAGGTCTTTTCTCCGGCTCTCTCCTGTCCGCAGGATTCTTCCCTTATGGTCTTTGCGCTTTTCGGACATTGTCAAACTCCTTTCCGTAATGGAAAGAGCCTTGGTATGACACTTTGATTGTACCATATTCAGGCAGTCTTTCACACCACAAATTTCAGATGGAATACATCTGCTCGATGAATTGGTCAAACAGGCGGCGCTTGATCAGGCGTTTATTCCCCACCCATAATACAAACCGACAGTCCTTTTCATTGGTGAGATTGCGCAGCTTATTGATCCCGATGCTGGAGTAGGCGGCAGCTTCCTCCAAACTCAAATTGCTCTTTTCCCAGATGGGAACTTCTTTCATCGTACCGCCTCCTTATCACATTAGCTTTTTCAGCCGTTCCAGCTTAGCTTGTGCGGCTTCCTGCCGGAAGTTATCGCTGGTAAAGCGTACCGGAACACACATAGAAAGTAACCGGTCATAAATCCGGGAATGGGCGGTGTCCTCCGGATTCCGCAGGTCGTCCAGCGTGAGGTTGGTCGTGACGATCAGCGGCTTACCGCTGCGGTAACGGCTGTCTATCACATTGAAAACCTGTTCCAGCCCGTACTCGGTGCCGCGCTCCATGCCGAAGTCGTCAAGGATAAGCAGCGGATAGCGGCAAAGGCGGGAAATGTACTCGTTGCGCCCCTCAAAGCTGGCGGCAAGGTCATTGAGGATAAGGGCAAAGTTCGTCATGTGGACGGGGATTTCTTTCTCCATGAGGGCGTTTGCGATACAGCCCGCAAGGTAGCTTTTCCCGGTTCCCACGCCGCCCCAGAACAGGCAGCCGATATTGTCGGCTCGCATATCCTCCCAGTGCTCCACATACCGGCGGGCAATCCCGGCCTGCGGGTTCCTGCCGTTGTCGTTCTCAAAAGTCCAGTCCCGCATGGTGGGGTCGGTAAAGCCCCGGCGTTTCAGTTCTTCCACGGTGTCAAGGTGTCTGCGCCGCTTTTCGGCGGCTTCCCGTTCCTCGCGGGCGGTTCTCTGGCAGTCGCACTCTGCCGGGTGGCGGTCGCGCCCGAAGATAGCGGCCTTATCCGGCGCAAAATAGGCTTCTTTCGGCTTGCGGCACTTGCCGCAGTACAGTAAACCGTCCTCGCCGGTGTAGTCCTCCGGCTCCGGGGTGGTAGCCGTCATATTCTCCAAAACAGCGTTGATTTCGTTCTTCATAAACTCTCGCCCTCCTTGCATGAGTAGTCGGGTATGCCCTTTTTCGAGGGTTTCTTGGTGGCGTCCTCCTGCGCCCATTTGTAAATCGTGGCGGCATGGCTGTGATACTTCCTGCCGCTGGACGCGATATGACAGGATAGCCGGTCAATGTAGTAGTCCCATTTTCCGGGCAGATCAGCTTTCGGCCCGTCCAGTTCCGATTGGGTCAAAAAGACATTTCCATACCGGCCATAGGCGGCGCGGGCGGGTTGTCCCGTATCTAACTCTCGTGCTCTCTCTTTTTCTATCTCTATCTCTTTCTCTATCTCTAACTCTGGTGGACAAATGTCCGCTTGATATGGTGAACATTTGTCCGCCCCGGCCTTTGGCAAGGCTTTTTGCTCCTGCAAAGTCAGCCTTGCCCGCCGTTTCCGCTCCCCCTTGGTAGAGGACTGGCCGATCATCAGTTCAATGTTGCTCATATACAGTGCGCCGTTTTGCAGCGGCTCCACAACCCCCAGTTTCATAAAGATCTGCAAGGCCCGTTCTACAGTGCCGACTTGCTGGCGGGTAATGGTGGCAATCATCTGCGCGGTGTAGGGGATATTTTCATCAAGCTGCAGCTTCCCGCCATTTTTCAGCGATTTTAAGTACAGCTTCAAGAGAATGTTGGAGTAGAGTACGCCGTCCTGCATACTCTCCAGCAGCACGATAGCGTCCTCGTCAAAGTAATTCTCTTTCAGCTTCAGGTAGTAATATTTTCGGTTATCTGACATGGTTCCTGCTTTGGGTGGATTTAGGGCATTTGTACGCATATAGAACACCGTTTCTGAGGGAAAAAGAAATGTATCAAGCCACTATTGAGGGTAGGTAAAAAGCCTTGATTTACAAGGGTTTGAAAACCCTTAAATGCGTAGAAAGTTGGTAGCGTTTGCGCTGTCGCTCGGCTTCCTTGCGGCGGCGTACTTTGGCGGCGCAGTCGGGACAGTACTTTCCCCGGTTGGATTTGGGGGCGAAAGCCGCCCCGCAGACCGCGCACCGTTTCCGGCTTCCCCGGTACAAGAGTGCTGCGGACAGCTCCCCGTCAAGGGGCAGGACAGCCACACGGAACCTCGTCGTCGCAAGCTCCATATCCCTCGCTTCCCTGCTGGCGGGAAAGCTCACTCATTCCGCTGCTCCTCCTCTCCCCACAAAGTCAATGACTTTGTGGGGACCCCATTTTAGCAGGAATAGGAAATGCTCTGAACACACACGCAAGGCTCCCCGTCGTCCAATAGCAGGCAGTTCCCATCGTCGTAGTTACAGCACTCATGTACCAGCCGCCGCGCCCGCCGGTGCTGGCGGTAGTCCATGCGGGGCAGGTTATCGCTCATGGCTCTGCTCCTTTCTGCGGTGGGGTTCCTCCCGGCGCAAAATCTGGTCGATGTTCCGCTTGACGGTCTGCAACTCCTTGAACCGCTGTTTCTGTTCGTGATAGGTGTTATACAGGCCGTCTTTCTCGGAGATAAGCTGCTCGATCTCGGCCTGCAACGCTTTCCGGGCGGGCAGCTTGGTAATGCCATGCGCCTTGAAATACCGGGCGGCGGCTTCGGCTATGATAAAATCGCTCTCGTTTGCCTGGCGGTATGCGGCGCGGGCTTTCTCGGATTTCTGCGCTTTCAGCCCCTCGCGGATGGGCTTGGTCTTGGCATAGGCAAGTACCTGTTGCCGCAACTCCCTTTTCCCTTGCAGCTTCGTTTCCAGTGCTTTCAGTTCGCCGCTGGTCTGGCGCATTTCCTGATAGGCGGTATCAACGGCGGCTTCTAACTGCTCCGGGGAAGTGAAGCCGTATTCCTGATACACATTCAGCGTCGCGGCCATTTGTTTGAGGTTGTGCATGGTCGCCCAGCGTTCATAGCCCCGGCCTTTGCCCTCGGCCATTTTCTGCTCAATGTCCACAAGCCGCTGCACACCGTCCTCTTTCGGGGCGGTTTGTGGGGCTTTTGTGGGCTGTATGCCGGTTTTCCCATGCCGGGGGTATTCGGGTATGGCTGCGGCCTTTTCTGCGGCTCTGGCGGCGTTCTGCTCCAAAACGGCAAGGACAGCGGCGCGGTCAAAATCGTCGCCCAGCTTCCGGGCGGTAATGGGCTTTGTCCTGTCCGGCGTGAGGTAGGAAAGCCGCCCCCGGCTCTCCTTGACGGTCAC
>ERZ1673736.87-NODE-87-length-140197-cov-13.226185_pt1 | contig 140197 bp, 123 predicted proteins | sample MGYA00580212_ERZ1673736 | MGnify/ENA primary metagenome ERZ1673736 (study PRJEB41218, sample SAMN15661752) | gut metagenome | host: Homo sapiens | place: Canada: London | collected 2015-08-20/2019-03-30 | study: EMG produced TPA metagenomics assembly of...
GGGGCATCTTCATATGCCATTGTATTTTATAGGGACATTTACTGAATATTCCTAATTATACAAAAATACAGTCATCAGCCACTCCGCATCAGCGTATACACCCTCCACGGGCGATTCAAATTTAATTAAAATTTTTCGTATTCCAAAAATCTGTATTCAAGCATAGAGACTACAAATTCTGATTTACATGGATAATACACGACAGCCGTATATACTACAAAACGGCATTGGAGCTATACCGCCAGGAACACCGCGATGCCGACAGCCAAAGAGAAAGAGTCCGTTTATCCGGCACCAAACGTTATCTGAAAGCGACTGCCGCGAAGTATGTCGAAGCCATCGGACACTTGAAAACAAGCAGACGTCCAACGGCGGAAGGGACGAAAAAGTTTGGCCGGAACCCCGAAACATTCAGGGAGTACCTGTATGAACACAAGCCGGAACTCGCTGCCTCACTCGGTATGACGCGACTTGCGAGCGGCAAGCAGGTATTGGCCCGGTGCGCGGAGAAATATGACGAAGCGGTGCACCTGTATGCAACCACGACCGAACCGCTGAAATCCATCGCTCTGAAGTTAGGCCTGCAATACAACAGCGTAGGCGGCTTTGTACGCCGCAACCGTCCCGATGGGCGAGCATAAAAGGAATGCCGCGCAGCTGTTGTGCATCAGCAAATCTACGCAGTATAACAAATTAAAGGCATAGGGTATAAATTAATAATGTGTTAGTTATCGATCAACTAACACATTATCGATCAGTGAATTTCAAAAAAGGGAATCCTTTTCAAGAAACCGTTTTTTATTTCAGAGCTTCGTTTACCTGTTTCATCAGATCTTTTACATCCTGATTTGCCGGATCTAAAGATTGAGCTTGTACCAGATAATCCTTTGCTTTTTTGAAGTCGTTCACCGCTTTAGCTTTCTCAGCATCATATTTTGCTTTATCGCTATTCGCTATCGGAGTTGCTGCCTGCAAAATCTTTGCTCCATTGTTAAAGTATAAACTAGCTAAGCTGGCCAGTCCCTGGGTTTTAAAACTCTTGGTTGTCAAATTCACCACTTTAGTATAATTTTCAGCAGCCTTCGCTTCATCACCTGCTTTTTGGAATGTCTGTCCTTCCTTCATATAATAAGCAGCATACATGGTTTCCAACTTCATATTTCCCGGAAATGCTTTCATTCCATCCTGCAAAGTGGTCAACATTTCTGCAGTTTTATTCTGGCTTTTTTGTGCCTGTGCTTTTCCCAGATAAGAAGACGCACCTTTGTAGTTATTTTTGATAGACATATCAAAATATTTCTCAGCAGCTGCGTAATTCTTTATTTTAGTAGCACAGTAAGCCGTATTATAGACAGTTGCATTATCTTTATTGTTTACAATTTTCAGATAAGCTTCATATTGCTTGAAAGCCTCTGGATAATTTTTAGCTTTAACAGCTGCATTACCGGCATTTTTTTCTGTAGCCCCCGGATCCTGAGCAAAAACACTTACCGTCAATAAAACACTTAAAATTAAAAATGCAATTCTTTTCATAGTTCAGAATAATATTTAATAGTTATCATTTTTATAATAGTTACAGCCCCTAAGGTAAAAATGTCTCTCTAAAATTCAAAATCATTTTCAGATTTTTTACAAATGAGCTATTATTTTCACATGCAGGGGTTACTTTTCTATTCATTCATAGAGCAAGGATAAAATTTTTTTCAATCCTTCTTCGTCTTCCTGATCGAAGGCATCAAGCTTATCACTATCTATGTCCAGACAAGCAAAAACCTTTCCTTCGGGATCACGAATAGGGATGACAATTTCACTTTTAGACATGGAATTGCAAGCAATATGACCGGGAAAGTCTTCAACATTCCCGACTATAACGGTCTTTTCAGAAGAAACAGCAGCCCAGCATACTCCGGTATGATGCCGTAATTTCTGGCAGGCCACAGGCCCCTGATAAGAACGGACGATCAGTTCGTCATCGATCAACGCATATACTCCGGTCCAAAAAAATGTCTGCATTTTATGGTGCAAAACAGCTTCCATGGTCGCTAATCGTGCCCAAATATCTTCAGTGGTATGAATATAACCTTTAATTTGCTCATACAGCCGGTCATATTTGGCTAGTTTAGCACTTTTACCTGTATCGTTCATTAGGCCTCTTTTGTTAAACGTTCCAAAATATCCACTAAATGTTTCCACCATTTCCCGACTGTTTCGATATCTACTTTCTCATCCGGGGAATGCACACCACGTAAGGTCGGGCCGAAGGAAATCATATCCATTCCGGGATATTTCTCCAAAAACAGTCCACATTCCAATCCTGCATGGATAGATCTGACTACAGGTTCATAACCGAACAGTTGTTTATAAGATTCCACTGCAATTTTCAAAATAGCGGATTCCGGATTAGGTGCCCACCCCGGATATCCTTCTCCATGCTCCACTTCAGCACCGATCAAACGGAATACTGCAGCCACCATATGAGCAATATTCATCTTCTCCGAATCGACATCACTTCTCTGGGAAGTTGTAATCAAGATCGTATCGTTTTCGATAAATTTCACTGCTGCGAGGTTAGTAGAAGTTTCTACCATTCCAGGCATCCGATAACTCATCGTGAATACACCATGAGGACAAGCATACAAGGCATTCAATAATTTATTGGTAAATTCCTGAGTCAATACCTCTCCAGGTAAATCGACAGATTCCAGTTCCAACTGTAGTCCCGGTTCTGTTATTTTCCAAACCTCCTCCATCTCAGCTGCATACATATTGAAGTCAACCCGGATATTTTCTTTCAGGACTTCATCGAAAACGATCACCGCATTAGCTTCCCGGGCTATGGCATTTCTCAGGTTTCCTCCTTCCAAAGATGCAACCAACAGACCATACCGCTCATTCAAATCCCACAGAAAGCGATTCAATATCTTGATCGCATTTCCTCTCCCTTTATTAATATCATCACCGGAATGTCCGCCCTGCAATCCTTTCACTTTAACCTGAACAGCAAATTTATGGGCAGGTAAAACCATTTTTCGGTAAGGCAAGCGAATAACGGTATCGATTCCACCGGCACATCCGATAAAAATTTCCCCTTCATCTTCCGAATCCAGATTCAATAATATCTTGCCCTGAAAAAATCCAGGCTGTAAAGCAAAAGCCCCGGTCAATCCGGTTTCTTCGTCAACGGTAAACAGACATTCCAAAGGTCCGTGCTGAATATTTTCATCTGTCAAAACAGCCAATGCAGCAGCTATTCCAATACCATCGTCCGCTCCCAGTGTCGTACCTTTGGCTTTTACCCATTCACCGTCTATATAAGGTTTTATCGGATCTTTATCGAAGTCATGAACGGTATCTGCATTTTTCTCACAAACCATATCCATATGTGCTTGTAAAACCACACCCGGGGTTTGTTCTTTTCCCGGAGTAGCCGGCTTCGTAATCAATACATTACCTGCTTCATCCTGACGAGCTTCCAGCTGATGTTTCTTAGCAAATTCCATCAACCAGGCAGCTATTTTTTCTTCTTTTTTAGATGGGCGGGGAATTTTACAGATCTCTTCGAAATAACTCCACACCAATTCGGGTTGTAATCCTTTAAAAATTTCCATTTTATTTGTTTTTCATGGTTTATTTAACAACAACGGATATGACGTTAGCCCATCATATCCGTTAATTTCTTCAACACCCAAACACAAGATTTAATTTCCTGCGGAGCAATGGTAAAAGTCAGGTCAGCATGTACCTGCTCTTCGATATTGGTCAAAACCTTTTTGGCCTCTATGCCTTTTTCGGTCAGGACCACAAAATTATTCCGCTTATCTTCCTGACACATTTTCCGCTGCACAAACCCACGTTTCGTCAGGGTATTCAATAGTTTCGTCACATTGTATTTATCTTTCTGAAGCCTCTTGGAAATAGTTTGCTGATTCACGTGATCTTCCGCCCAGAGCACCTGTAATAATTCATATTGTTCCCTGCTCAAATCGAATCCGGCTTTCAAAAACTCACGATTTAAAGTTTTGGTATATCCCCGCTCAGCTTTACTGAGATAAGAGACTAATTCTCTGACATCATCCATAGTTTATGTTGCGTTTTATACTATACGCAAACATAAGCATTCTTTTTATATTTCACACCAAATCGGCCCGTTTTTTATCAACATATTTATTTCAGACAGGCTCCATTTTCATAATAATTCTCAGGAGTCAGGTAACGAAAATATACATCCGAATTCTGATATCCGGCGGCCATCAGACATTCATAAATGACTTTCGCAACTTCGTGTTGTACCTCCGGAGGCCGTTCAAAATAATCTACTTCTACATAAGGCCAATCATTACCGCTCTTAATGGTTACATCTTCGACCACGCTGGAATGAATCAGCTCGAACACGATATGTTCACGCGGGCATCCGATCGTCTCTTGTAGCCGGTCTGCCATCCGACGACTCACACCTGCCATCCGGGAAGCTTCTACAAAATGAAATTTAAAAAAAGGCATAACAATAAAAGTTTTTAGTAGAATATGAATATTTAAATACCGCTGTTTTTTAGTTGTTCGAAAAACCAGGGAATCGTTTCTTTTACCTTTCTCACCACTTCTGCCAGCGGCAAATCCATCTGTCCTCCGGCAGCATTCAAATGACCTCCCCCATTGAAAAAAGCCTTAGCCCATTCATTGACCGGCACATTTCCCTTAGAACGAAAAGATAATTTTACCCTTTCCCTGCGTTCCGTGATTTGTACCGATACACAGACATTGTGAACAGAGAGCGGAATATTGACCAACCCTTCCAAGTCTCCGTCTTTGTAATTATAGCGGTCTAATTCTTCCCGGGTAATCGGCATAATAGCCACCGGATATTGTTCATTCACCTCCAGTTTATTGAGTAAAACATTTCCAATCAGACGCAGACGGGATAAATTGTTCATTTGATAAATCCGTTCATGGATATAAGCTTTGTCCAATCCTGCTTCCAACAGGTCTGCGATAATCCGATAGGTCTGCGGATGAGAAGAATTATGACTCAATCCTCCCGTATCGGTATTAATGCCGGTGTACAAAGCGCCGGCGATATCCGGAGTAACGATCTCCTTTCCCCAAATCTGTGACATGACGATATAGAGTAGTTCACAAGTCGAAGAAACCTGAGTATCGGAGATTACGTATTGTTGCGGATCGGGATCCGGATGATGGTCGATGATTACACGCCCGGCAGGAGAAGCCACCACCCAATTTTCAAGGTCACCTTCCCGGGCAACTGTATTGTGATCGAGCATAAAAATAAGGTCGGCATCGGCAAGTAAGCGTTTACATTCTTCCGGTTTTTCCTGAAAAGAAATAGCCGAAGAGATATTTTTCAAAAAACGGAGATATTCCGGAATAAAATCACAGGTCAGGATATGCCATTCTATTCCCACTTGCTGCAACACTTCAGACAAAGCCGAACAAGAGCCTGCCGCATCACCATCTGCCGAAATATGAGGAATAATCACCGTTTTTAAAGTCCCCTGCCCTAATCGTTCTTTTAATCTCCTTATTTCATCCGCATTATTTTTCATAAACCAATTGTTTTTATTTTCCTATTATACAGGAATCTACCTTTATCTCTAAAAAAATAAGCTGCCCCCAAGGACAACTTACCAGCTAGTTATTCCCACGTGATAATTTACGATCTCACGGCTTCAAAGGTAATAAAACTAAATCTATTTTTAAAATAGAATAACTCACGAGGCATAGCTCCTACCTCCGTGAGTTATAAAAAACAGTCATTAGGACTGGTTTATAGATTATTCCCACTCGATTGTTGCAGGTGGTTTTGAACTGATGTCATAAACAACACGGTTGATCCCCCGGACATTATTTATAATCCGATTGGAAACCCGGGCCAGAAATTCATAAGGCAAGTGACACCAATCGGCGGTCATGCCATCTGTCGATTCAACTGCCCGAAGCGCAACCACACTTTCATAAGTCCGCTCATCTCCCATCACACCGACACTCTGTACCGGTAGCAGCATCACTCCGGCCTGCCAGACTTTATTATACAATCCTTCTTCCTGAAGCATAGAAATAAAAATGTGATCGGCTTCTTGCAAAAGTCTTACTTTTTCGGGAGTGATCTCGCCTAAGATCCGGATAGCCAAGCCCGGACCTGGGAAAGGATGACGTTGCAGGAATTTATCCGGCAAACCAAGACTTTTTCCTACCCGGCGAACTTCATCTTTAAATAACAAACGGAGAGGTTCTACCAGTTTTAATTTCATATAATCGGGCAAACCTCCTACGTTGTGATGGGATTTAATAGTCTGTGAAGGTCCGTTTACCGAAAGCGATTCAATCACATCGGGATAGATCGTACCTTGTCCCAGCCATTTGGCATCTTCTATTTTAGAAGCTTCCTGATCGAAAACATCGATAAAAGTACTTCCGATAATTTTCCGTTTCTTTTCAGGTTCGGTGACACCTGCCAGACGTCCTAAAAACAAATCTCCGGATTCCGCTCCGACCACATTCAGTCCTAACTCTTTATAATTCTCCAGAACCGTTTTATATTCGTCTTTTCTCAGCAAACCATTATCAACAAAGATACAGGTCAGATTTTTACCAACAGCCCGATGCAATAACATAGCTGCTACAGTAGAATCTACCCCACCGGATAATCCCAGAATCACCCGGTCGTCTCCCAATTTCTGTTTTAATTCAGCCACTGTCGTCTCTACAAAAGAATCGGGGGTCCAGTTCTGTGAACATCCGCAGATACCCACCACAAAGTTGCGAAGCAGACAAGTTCCCTCGGTACTATGATATACTTCAGGATGGAACTGAATACCGTAAGTAATCTCGTTCTCTACCTTAAAAGCGGCATTTTGCACATCTTTGGTACTGGCAATCACCTGACAGCCTGCCGGTAATTTTTCTATCGTATCTCCATGTGACATCCATACCTGTGAATTATCGCCGATACCTTTAAACAGCTTACTTGTTTTATCGACGAAAGCTAAATTCGCCCTGCCATATTCACGTTTGTTAGAAGCCTTTACCTCTCCTCCGAAATGATGAGCCAAATACTGAGCGCCAAAACACACTCCCAATAAAGGCAACTGACCTTTTATCGCCGTCAGATCCGGCTGAGGAGCTTTATCATCCCTGACGGAAAAAGGACTTCCGGAAAGAATAACTCCTTTTACAGAGGAGTCGAGAGCCGGATAATGATTGTAAGGATAAATCTCACAATATACATTCAATTCCCGGACTCTTCTCGCAATCAACTGGGTGTACTGCGATCCGAAGTCCAATATCAAAATTTTTTCCTGCATCTTATTTGTTTTGATTTGAGGTGCAAAGATAAAAATTAAAGGTAAAAGGTAAAAAATATCTTTTCATAAATTTCAGGTTTAGAACTATTATTTAAACTGATAAGAATACTCTCAAATAAACAATTTCTTTTATATTTTTGGCCAATGAAAACCCCACCTCGGGATTTTCGTACAAATCGGTAATTAGAAACTATTATTTATGGATACAACACCTCGATATCGGTTAGGATTGGTGCTCAGCGGCGGTGGAGCCCGGGGCTTCGCCCACATCGGAGTCGTACAAGCCATGTATGAAGCAGGCCTCCGTCCCGATATCATCTCGGGCACCAGTGCCGGCTCGATTGTCGGAGCCATGATTGCCGCCGGTCATACCCCCGAAGAATGTTTGAATTTTTTCCTGGGGAAAAAAATTTTGCATTTTGCCCGTCCCACCATGTCGAAGAAAGGGATCATGATTATGAACGGTATGGAAGAACGGCTGGCAGAATTTCTGCATGTCAAGACTTTTGAAGAACTGAAAATTCCCCTGGTCATTACAGCCAGTGACATTAACGGAGCTGTACCCGTCCATTTTGAAAAGGGAGAACTTCTCCCCTGCATTATTGCTTCCTGCTCTATCCCGGTAGTCTTTACTCCCCGGGAAATCGATCATGTCGATTATGTCGACGGAGGAGTCTTTATGAATCTTCCCGTACGTCCCATACGCAAGCGTTGCGAGAAAATTATAGCCGTCGAAATCAATTCGATAGATACTTCGGAAAAAATCACCAACATGATCGGTATGGCTATCCGTTCTTTTCATCTGGGTCTGGACCGGAATACCGATATCGACCGGAATATGTGCGATGTATTCATATCCCCCAAAAATATGACCAAATACAGCATGTTCGATCTGGAACACATCAGAGAGATCTATGAAGAGGGATATCTCACAGCCAAACGTATTCTAAAAAATTCGATCTTACAGACCCGGCATCAGGTTTTGGCCTGATCGTCCGGTCAGCTTATCCTTTCAGCCTTCCGTCAACGGACATCTGAGCTCTTTCAATTTCCGGTAGACATAAATAAAGGCTGGAATCAGAAAGAGATCGGCTGCCAGCCAGGCTGTCGGATCGCCGAAACAAACTGCAATATAACCGTATACCGGTACGGCATATATGCTGACCAGGGTACGGGCTATCATTTCGGAAACTCCGGAAAGCATAGCCAGATTCGTATACCCTGCCCCCTGAATGGTGTAACGCAGGATACAAAGCAATCCCAGGAAAGGAAAGAAATAGGCAGATACGTGCAAAAACAACTCCGTATTTTTCAATATTTCCAGTTCGGTAGTATCTACAAAAAGTAAAGCCAACGTCCTCGCCCCGACCATTAAAACGACAAAGGTCAGTAAGGCGTAAATCAGCATCATCACCCCACTGGCTTTGATCCCTTGCCAGATACGTTTCGGCTTACCTGCTCCGTAATTTTGTCCGCAATAAGTCGCCATAGCGATTCCCAAACTTTCAAAAGGACAGATAAAAAACATTTTGATCCGCATAGCAGAGGTAAAAGCAGCCACACAAGCCGTTCCCAAGGCATTATTTGCACTTTGAAGCATAATACTACCGATCGCAGTGATCGAAAACTGTAATCCCATCGGTACGCCGATATTTAATAAAGTCCTTGCCAGATGCAACTGAAATTTATGCTCTTTGGCTTCCCCTTTCAGTATCTGAAAATGCCTGTACATGTATACATAACACAATAAGGCAGAAATTCCCTGAGAAAAAACAGTAGCGATCGCCGCTCCCAAAACTCCCCATTTCAATACCAGAATACAGAAAAGGTCCAGGATAATATTGAGTATAGTCGAAAAGAGCAGAAACCAAAACGGTGTCTTACTATCTCCCAATGCACGGATAATGCTGGATAGAAGATTGTACAGAAACGTACAGGGTACTCCGATAAAAGTCACCAGCAAGTAGGCATACGCACCCTCGAAGATATTCTCCGGTGTACGCATAATCCTCAAGATATCTGCACAATAGATACTGGTAATCAAAGCAATCATAACAGACATCACCAACGAAAGCTGCAAACTCACAGCCACCTAACGCCGCATCATGACATAATCACGGGCACCGAACTTCTGGGCCACCGGAATACCGAAACCACAACTACACCCATTACAGAAACCCAAAATCAGGAAAATCACGGAACTACTGGCTCCGACAGCAGCCAACGCATTTATTCCCAAGAATTTTCCGACAATAGCAGCATCTACCAACGAATAAGTCTGTTGAAGCAAATTGCCCAAAAGCAAGGGCATCGTAAAATTGAAAATAAGTGGCAGCGCGGGCCCTGCTGTCATCTCTCTGGAAGTTGCCATAACTTAATTTCAAATCAAATCATTGTATTTTTTCACCCATTTTCTCAACGAGCGCCGCATTTCCTGCCAGTATAGAAATACCCCGGTTTTCCCTGAATCTGCGGACGATGCCTCCGGCTTCCTGTACAATCAAGGCTCCGGCACACATATCCCAGGGCTGTAATGCCAATTCCCAATATCCGTCCAACCAACCGGCAGCGACGCAGCATAAATCATAAGCAGCCGAGCCCATTCGTCTTATCCCCCGGATGGAAGGCAGGATTGCAGCCAGATTTGCAGCATTATTATCCGGATTTACATCTTTATCGTAAGGAAATCCTGTTCCCAAAACAGAATGAGCCAAATCCTGTTTTTCAGCAACACGGATCACTTTTCCATTGTACCGGGCTCCTCTGTCCCTGATTGCCGTATACAACTCGCCGAGATACGGCGCATAAACAACCCCCAGAATGGTTTCTTCCCGGTATTGCAACCCGATAGATACTGTAAATACAGGTAATCCCTGGCTATAATTATTCGTACCGTCCAAAGGATCGATCACCCACCGATACTCGGCAGTACCGGCATGAGCACCGCTTTCTTCCCCAAGGACTGCATGCCCGGGATAGTGCTTCTGAATCTTATCCAACAGAAAAGCTTCACTTTCTTTATCGGCTCTTGTTACCACATCGTACACATTCGATTTGGTTTGTATACCCAAATCATTTCCCCTGAAATAGGAAAGCTGTATCTTTCCAACTTCTTTCGCCCAGGCTACCGCATATTCCAATGCCTGATTTAAATCAATACTCATTTTAATTACTTCCCATTAAAAACAAAAAATCCTTTAACACCGTTCTATTTCTTTCAGCGCTTTCACCAATTGATCCGGACAGGAAGTACGTTTACTTCCACATTGTATACCTTCCAATCTTTCTATTACCTCCTCTACTTTCATTCCCCTTACCAACATCGAAATTCCTTGCAGATTTCCGCTGCATCCTCCTTCGAAACAAACTTCCCGGATCACCCCATCCTCCACGGTCAAATCAATAGCTACCGAACAAACGAGCGACGATGGTATAAAATGAATCGATTTTTTCATCGTTTAAATTATTTATATTTCCAAGCTTTTCCACAACTACGGCACTTCCAGGCCGGCCGGAATAAGGGAGAAACCTTCTTCAAGGACTTTCAGAGCTTCCTGCCAACATTCATGCCGGACGAGCAGCTTTACTCCACCGATTGCCTGTGCATGGATCCCCGTCCGGACCGTCAATTCATCCTGCATCCGGGTTTCGATCCCGGCAGATTCTAAAAAAGCCTTAGCCATATAGGCTTCCTGCGGATTTATAAAGGTTTGTACGATCACCCAACTGTCCATTGTATAGAAAGTTTGTCAGTTAAAAATCAATTCTTTTATTCGAATTTTTCCGGAACTTTCCAGGTTCATCCCTACTGATCTCTCAAGCAATCGGCACATCGATCCACTTTCCTCCCTGCAATTGTCTAACGGTATGGAATCCAGCTTCTTTCAGCGCCTGTAAAGCCTCCGCCCGCCCGGCATTGATCAAATCCGGACGGTGGGCATCAGAATTAACCAGTACCGGTATCCCCAAAGCACGAATAAAGGCAAAATGCCGGATATCCGGAAAAAAACACCCTTTACGTAAAAAAGCTTTAGTATTGATTTCCATCATGATACCTCTTTCAGCAATCAGCGTAAAGTATTCCTTCAACATATCGGTAAACCAGCCCTGCCGGAATAGATCCGGTTGACAAATCCCGGCATTATAAGAAATCTTATCGGCATGTCCGACAAAATCAAAACCTCCCGCTTCCACCATACGCATGGCTGCAACAAAATAGCGGGTGACCATCTCCTGCAAATTCCCACGAAAATGCTTTTCCAATAAATACCGGAAATTTTCAGGATCGGTATCTGTATCGATAATTTCCTCTTCGTCAGTATACACCAAATGGACCGATCCGATCCGGTAATCCAACGGTAAAGCCTGAAAATAGGAATTAGCCGGATTCTGAATTTCATTCAGATAGTCTATTTCCAAACCGGCATAGATCTCGATTTCTCCTGCATATCTCTGTTTCAACCGCCCAATTTCCTGTAAATAATCGGGCACCCGCTCTTGCGATAAAGTCCAGCACGTCTCGAAAGGAAGCGGAGCATGTGAAGATATACCGTAAGAAGTAAAGCCGGCAGCGATAGCCGACTTCACAAAATCTTCCATAGGAGCTTTTCCGTCACAAAAAGAACAATGACTATGATAATTGGTCAGATTCATACCCCATTTCCCGATCACATTCTTTCCGGCATCTCAATGCCTAACATTCCCATGGCATTTTTAATCGCCTCACCACATTGTTTAGCCAGCAACAAACGGAAATTTCTCAAAGCTTCATTTTCTTCTTTCAGAATAGAAAAATCATGGTAAAACTGATTGAATTCTTTAGCCAGGTCATAAGCGTAATTAGCCAATAATGCCGGACTATAGGTTGTCCCTGCTTCTTTCACCACGTCAGGCAATTTAGCCACCAATTTAATCAGATTCTGTTCTTTTTCCGAGAGCTGAATATGTGTATCCGCCGACAAAGGTGATGCCCCTGCGTCTGCGGCCTTACGTAATACCGACTGAATACGCGCATAAGTATATTGTATAAAAGGACCGGTATTTCCGTTAAAATCGATCGATTCTTTCGGGTTGAACATCATGGTCTTTTTGGGGTCTACTTTCAGAATAAAATATTTCAACGCCCCCAAAGCCACTTTCCGGTATACCTCTTCGGCCTCAGCTTCGGAATAGCCGTCCAATTTTCCTAATTCCTGAGAAGTTTCTCTGGCTGTATCGATCATTTCAGCCATCAGATCATCGGCATCGACAACCGTACCTTCACGGGATTTCATCTTTCCCTCAGGTAATTCAACCATTCCGTAAGACAAATGCTTAATTTTATCCGCCCAGGGGAAACCCAATTTACCACAAATCAATGAAAGTACCTGGAAATGATAATTCTGTTCATTTCCGACGACATAGATCATTTCATCCATATCGAATTCATTGAAGCGTTCGTAGGCCGTACCTATATCCTGAGTCATATAAACCGAAGTACCGTCGTCCCGTAACAGTAATTTATGATCCAGCCCGTCTCCGGTCAAGTCGGCCCAGACACTACCGGTTTCTTTCCGGTAGAGTACACCGTCAGCTAAACCTTTCAGGACAATGTCACGGCCTTTTTTATACGTTTGTGATTCGAAATATACTTTATCGAAACCCACCCCCATCAAGCGATAGGTTTCGTCGAAACCTTTCAACACCCAATCGTTCATAGTACGCCACAAACTCACGGTCTCTTCATCACCGGCTTCCCATTTACGCAGCATTTCCTGCGCTTCCAGCAAGATCGGAGCTTTTTTCTTGGCCTCTTCTTCTTCCATTCCCTCCTTTTCCATCAAAGCTTTTATTTCAGCTTTATATTCCTTATCGAAACGAACATAGTAGTCGCCGACAAAATGGTCGCCCTTCGTACCTGTAGACTCGGGAGTAGCACCATTAGCGAACTTTTTCCAGGCAATCATACTCTTACAAATATGTATTCCCCGGTCATTCACCAAATTTACCATCCTCACTTCATGTCCATTGGCTTTTTGTATCTCGGATACCGACCAACCCAACAGGTTGTTACGGATATGACCGAGATGTAAAGGTTTGTTCGTATTAGGCGAAGAATACTCGATCATGTAAGAATGCCCGCTATTTTCATGCACATATCCATACTTCGGGTCCTGAGCCACTTCGTTCAATACACCTAACCAATAAGCCGCTGAAATCTCGATATTCAAGAATCCTTTCACCACATTGTAGTCTTTAATCTCTTCAATGTGTTGTTTCAGGTAGCCCCCCAATTCTTTCCCCGTCTCTTCCGGAGATTTCTTCGAAAAACGCGTAAATGGAAAAACAACTACAGTCAAATCTCCCGCAAACTCTTTCCGGGTAGCTTGTAACTGCACTTTATCCTTATCCACATCAGCGTCATAGCACTGCTTCACAGCTTCTATCACCTTGGTGGTCAACAAACTTTCTATGCTCATAGTATTCTGACGATTAATTTTTCACAGGTTACAAAAATACAATTATTTAGCGAAACATTAAAAATGAAAGTGGAATAAAGCCTTTTACGGTTGTAATTTTTGTAAAAAAATATAAATATGATAACTTTGGAGCGTAATTTGATATGTCCCAAGGATTCAGTATACTTCAAAATACCAATAAATGAAACTCTAAAAGAAGAAAAATAAAAAATCTCTATAGTGGGTGATAAATAAAAAATCAATTAATTATGGAAAATTCTTTATCTACAATGTCTTTGGACACATTGGTCAATAAACTTATTGATCTCAGTGTTTCATTCGGTTCCAAGTTGCTGGTGGCACTTCTGGTGTTCTTCATCGGTCGTTGGATTGTAAAAAAATTAAATCGTTTAGTTATAAACATACTTACGAAACGGCATGTCGAAGCTTCATTGGCCACTTTTACCAAGAGTTTGGTGAGTATCACCCTGAATTTCACTTTAGTGATTATCATTATCAGTGTTTTAGGTATCGAGACAAGCTCATTCATCGCTTTATTTGCTTCTGCCGGTGTCGCTGTCGGTATGGCATTGAGCGGTACACTGCAAAATTTTGCCGGTGGAGTGATGATACTGCTTTTCAAACCGTTTAAAGTGGGAGATTATATCGAAGCACAAGGTCAGTCGGGAACAGTGAAAGAGATCCAGATTTTCAATACCATCATTACGACTACCGATAACAAGGTGATCATCATTCCTAACGGAGGCTTATCTACCGGAATTATGATGAACTACTCGAAAGAATCGCAACGGCGGGTCGACTGGGTATTCGGAATCGGCTACGGTGATAGCTACGAACATGCAAAAGCTGTCATTGCCCGGCTTTTAGATAATGATCCCAGAGTATTGAAAGATCCCAATTATTTTATCGCTTTAACCGCTCTTAACTCCAGTTCTGTCGACATTGTCGTTCGGGCCTGGGTAAAAGCAGAAAATTATTGGGGTGTCTTTTTCGATATGAACGAAAAAGTATACAAGACCTTTGCAGAGGAAAACCTCAATATTCCTTTCCCGCAAATGGATGTACACCTCTATAACGAAAAATAATCTTTTTACTGTCGGCAGGACTAGATCATGATCCTGCCGACAGTAAAAAATCCCCCTTAAAACATTACCAGCCTTTTTTCGTTTAAATAACTATAATTTAAAACTTATAGTTATGGAAACGACAGAAACTTACTCTTCTAACAACCGATATTGGTGGCTAATGCTAATTATCGGTATTCTTTCTATTCTTTGCGGTATATGGGTATTCAGAAATCCGGTTGAATCCTATTTTGCGCTGGCGGTTTATTTCAGTATCATGTTTATCCTGTATGGGATCGGTGAAATTGTAAATGCATTTGCAGGGCAACGCTACCGGAACTGGGGCTGGGGCTTAGCCGTCGGAATACTGGATTTGGTCATCGGATTTATATTATTAGGTAATCTAGCCTGGGCAGCCGATCTGTTACCTTATGTCGTAGGATTTATCTTAATGTTCGTAGGTATCGGTTTTATCGGTCAATCCAGTCAAATGCAATCTTTCCGTATTCCTAATTGGGGATGGGTATTGACAGGAGGAATCCTGACCTTAATTTTTGCCTTTTTGATTATTTTCCATCCGCTTTTCGGTATATTCAATATTATCGTATGGACAGGTCTGGCCTTTATTTTCGGAGGTATATCCGCCATTTTCTATTCTTTTAGCCTGAAAAACTAAAATCCAACAGGAGAAATCTTATAATTTACCTCTTTCCTTTGGACGGTATAGACAACCTGTCAATCGGTGGAACTACAATCTTCGATAAAATACAATGATATCGGGAGACTAATTCCACCGATCAACTTTCGGAAAAGATTCGTCCTTCAGGCTTAAAACCGTTAATCTGTCCGGAAAGGCTTGTCCTCCCTTTTTCCCCCGGTATTTACAATAAATAATGTCCCAAAAAGGAAATAAAAGCACCGACTACGACAGAAGCCAATAAAAGCGGGAATGCACATCTTGAACTTCCCCGCCCCGAGGTAATCACCAGAGGGAGGGTCAAAACTGCAGACACGATCATACCTTTCCACCACCATTGTGTCCAAGGTAAACTCAGGTGATAAACCACATAGGGCATGATCAGAAACAACACAAAAGCCGATAAAACAGTATATTTATCTGCCTTTCTTTTGAATAAAGGAATGATACCGATAAATGCCGATACCAAACCAATTAATATAATCGTCAGATAAGCTCTCATTACAATTCGAACAGGTTATATTTTAAATTAAAGTCTCTCCTTGCCACACACAACAATCGGGAAAATCCAGGTTGATTTCCCGGTCTTTCTTAAACAAGCCATAAATAGCCGATCCGCTCCCGCTCATACTCACAAATTCAGCCCCCCGCTCATACAATTGCTGCTTCAATAAAGTTAGAGAGGGATATTTTTGAAAAACAGTCGCTTCAAAATCATTCCGGATATATTCTTTCCATGTATTTACCGGAAGTTGTCCGAGCTGACGCAGATCATATCCGGCCGGCCGGGGAGTGATCCCTGCATATGCTTCAGGCGTAGATACTCCGAAAGAGGGTTTCACTATGATGATCCGATAACCGGCCAACGTAAGCTCTATCGGCTCCAGCAACTCCCCCTTACCGGAAGCAAATGCCGGACGATCATCGATAAAAAAAGCACAGTCACTCCCCAGGCGGGCAGCATAAGTTACCATCTTTTGCCCGGAGAGACGAAGATCGAAAAAGGCATTCAAAGCTTTCAGCATAAAAGCTGCATCCGCCGATCCCCCCCCTAAACCGGCACCGAAAGGGATGATCTTATGTAAGTGTACTTGTATGGCCGGCAAATGAAAATCGGCAGCCAACAAGTGATAAGCTTTAATCACCAGATTTTTCCCGGGATCTCCTCCCACTTCCAGACCGGTATTCTTAAATCGGAAACTCCCGCTTTCTCCTTCTCCCCGCCCAATTTCGAGTATATCAGACCATCCCACCGGGGAAAAAATCGTTTCCAGATTATGAAAACCGTCATTTCTCTTCCCGGTCACAAAGAGACCGATATTTATTTTCGCATGTGGAAAAACAACCATGGAGTAATCTTTTATTTTAAACTTTGCAAAGATACCCTTTTTTTGTAACTTCGTCCACAGGAAATCTGTATATATTTCCGATAGTCGTTCAAATAATTACTTAATATTTTAGCTATGAAAAAAACATGGATCCTGTTATTGATATTTTTTTCAGCAGGAATTTTGTCATATGCCGATGCCCAAAGTGTGAAAAATTTGAATACGAAAGAATTCAAAGTACAGATTTGGGATTTCGAAAAGAATAAAGACTGGAAGTATCTCGGTGATAAACCGGCCATCATCGATATGTATGCCACCTGGTGTCCACCTTGCAAAAAACTATCTCCTATTTTGGAAGAGATTCAAAAAGAATACGGAGATAAGCTTCAGATCTATAAAGTGGATGTGGATAAAGAACCGGCATTAGCTCAATTATTCAATGCCTCCAGCATCCCACTGATGCTCTTTATTCCCAAAAACGGCAAACCTTTTACGGTAACCGGGTTACGTCCGAAAGAACAAATAACAGACATTATTAATGAAAAACTAGAAGTAAAAAAATAACGACCGTACCTCCGGCACCGAAAAAATAAGTACCGGAGATAACTCCACACTCTCCCCGTACTTCTGAACTAAAGCTTCAAAAGCACAGCAATCATCTTGCAAAATAACATCGATAAAATAACCTTTTCCCTATTCGATATCAAACACGCACAACCATACACATACCGGCTCGATACTGGTACTATCGAGCCGATGTTTGCAATTTTTGGGAATATGCAGGTAGTCTCCTTTTTTCAATGTCACTTTGCGGTCCTCAAATTCCAGCGTAGCCTCTCCCTGAATCAATAATATAAATTCATCGTTCTCCTGATCGTACCAAAATCCTTTGGGCGAACTATGACCGGAAGAAACGATCCGGTCGATCCGGCAATTAGGAGATTTAAAAAGCAAATCGAACTGTTCCTCTTCACCAGCCTCAGCTATCTGAGCAAAAATATTTTCAGGTTTCATATACATTCTGAATAAAAATCAGAAAATTGATTTCAAATTAATAGTATTTCAGACTTTTTTCTGACTAATTATAACAGAACAAAGATAAAACTTGTTATTCTAAATGACAACGTTTTCGATATTAATCTTACATAAAGACTTTCCAACTCAGTTTTCCCCTTTCAGATTAGGCAGACTGATGTGATACTTTACAGCCAGAATCCGGATCAGGATGACAGAAACAGCCCCGATGATCTGTGTCAGTGTCGAATTTAAACCGGAATACAGACAGAGATAGTAAACCAAGCCACCGAACACACAAGCCAGGGCATAGATCTCTTTTCGGAAAATCAAAGGGACTTCATTGATCAGGGTATCCCGCAAAACTCCTCCGGCGGCTCCGGTGAGAGTACCCATAATCAATCCTACCCACATGGGGTAACCATAAGTGATGCTTTTCTCGATACCGACAACGGCGAATAACCCTAAACCGATGGCATCGAAAATAAAAAAAGTATTATTCAGCCTGATGACATATCGCCCGAACAGAATAACAAATCCCAAAGCCAGGGCAGTCACGATCAGATAGGAAGACTGCAACATCCAGAACGGGGTAACATCCAGCAACAAATCCCGAATCGTTCCTCCTCCGACAGCTGTAACGAATCCAACCACATAAGCCCCGAACCAATCGAAGCGTTTAGCAGAAGCCAAACGGATCCCACTAATGGCAAACGCAAATGTACCGATATAATCAATAAGCGTCAGAAAATTCATCGTTCCTCTTCAATTAACTACCTGTAAAAAATAACTGTCCGATTTTGAGAGCGCAAAAGTATAAATTTCTGACTATTTTTCCATTTATCCTTTTATTTTTGTACAATCAAAATTTCCGAAAATGAAACCCGATGAATATTACCAGAAACAGATAGACCACTATACCGCCCGTTTAAAGCAAATAAAAAAACGGCGCAATCTGATTACATTGGCCAAATTGCTCACTTTCGGCTATATGATCTTTTTGATCTACCTCCTGATCAACCATAGTACTCAACCTCTCTTACTTTTGGGTATAGGAGCTATTCTCGTATTCATTTTTTTGACTCTATGGGATTCCCAAATCATCTACCGGCAACATCTCATCGAAGAACTACTTCGTATAAACACGTTGGAATCGGATTATTTAGCCGGTAATTTCTCTGCTCTCGACCAAGGCGAAAGGTTCAACGATCCTGCCCACCCTTATGCCCATGACCTGGACCTATTCGGGGAAGATTCCCTCTTCCAGCATTTAAACCGGACAGTGACTTTTTCCGGCACCCAAAAGTTGGTATCCTGGTTATTATCTCTCAGCAAAGACCCGGAAGTCATTCATTCCCGTCAGCAAGCGGCAGAAGAATTATGCGCCGAACCGGAATGGTGTCAACACTTTCGTGCTGCCGGAGCACTCCATCCGACCCAAGCCCTCGATGCGGTCATTTTAAAATCAGGACCGACCGAATCCCCATTCTTTTCAAAACATAGCACAGTCCGTCTGATTTTATGGATAGCCAACACGATTGTAATCGTTTCGTGGGCGGTAACGAGCTTTACCCCCCTGCCTTTTTCCATTTCCCTTGTGCTATCCCTATTACAACTTTCGGCATTGGCCTTATATATCAAAAAAATCAATGCCTATCATCAACGGCTCAACCTGTTTCTGAAAACCATCAGCAATTATCTTCCTTTAGTCCGGTTAATCCACGATCAATCTTTCCGTTCCCCTTATCTTCAGAAAATAAGACACAGCTTGTTTACCCCGGAGAGTAATTCCCTGCAAGCTTTGACTCAACTTCACCGGATACAGAACAGTCTCGACCAACGGGGTAACATTGTCATCGCTTTCATTTTAAACGGACTATACCTCAAAGATTTCCATACCCTGCTCCGTCTGGATCACTGGAGAAAGAAATATGGACCTGACATCGAAACCTGGACAGACGTCCTTAGTGAAGCCGATGCCTTGATCAGCATGGCCAATTATCGTTTCAACCATCCTGCTTATTGCCTCCCGGTCATCTGTCAGGATCGATTATTAGACACCGAAGAAATAGGACATCCTTTACTAAAAAGCGAACGAAACGTCACCAATGATTTCAGTATCCGCTCCTTACACCAAATCGCCATTGTCACCGGAGCCAATATGGCCGGTAAAAGTACCTTTTTGCGTACAATCGGGGTAAATCTGATTTTAGCTCAATCCGGGAATGTCGTTTGCAGCCGCTATTTTGCTTTTCAGCCCATGACGCTTTTCACCAGTATGCGGACTACCGATAGTCTGTCTAAAGACACTTCCTACTTCCACGCAGAGCTTCTCCGGCTTCAACAACTAGTTAACATCGCACAGCAGGAAGACAAAGTATTCATCATTTTGGACGAAATGCTGAAAGGAACAAATTCGGTGGATAAATTAAACGGTTCATTGGCTTTCTTAAAAAGGATACTCTCTTACCCTATCTCCGGCCTCGTTGCAACCCACGATTTGGCTTTAGGAGAACTGGCTGACGATTTCCCGGAACATTTTTTCAATGTCTGCTTCGAGATTGTCCATTCCGGTAGTCAAATTACGTACGATTACAAACTTCATCCCGGTATCAGTAGTAATATGAACGCCAGTATCCTTTTAAAACAAATGGGCTTGATATAATTATCCCCTTATCAGGTAAAGTAAACAGCAGCTTCTGCAGGAAACCTTTACCGGACCATTTTCAACCAATTCCTGATTATTCCAGACCCACAATCCGAGATGTAAGACTCCGGATGAAACTGGATACCATGGATAGGTAATTCAGTATGATAAAAAGACATGATATGACCTTGTTCATCTATTGAGCTGGTAATCAATTCTCCGGGCATTGTTTCGGGATCGATCACCCAGGAATGATAGCGGCCCACTTGAATCGGATCGGCCAAATCTTCGAACAGGGGATCGTGTTCATCTACCTTCTTCAAAACACTGCGATGTCCATGCAAAGGGCGAGATAAATTATATAACGAAGCTCCGAATGTCTCTGCAATCGCCTGATGTCCCAAACAAATGCCCAATATCGGATGAGTATACTTACAGAATTCGATCAGTTTTAACAGTTCCCCGGCTTCGGCCGGAATACCCGGTCCTGGCGACAAAAGAATCCCTCCATAATCCCCTAAGCCAGAAAAATCGATCTTATCATTACGGACTATATCATAACCAACAGGAACAACAGCTTCCCGAAGCAACTGAATCACATTGTATACAAACGAATCGTAATTATCGATAACGAGCACTTTTTTCATGAATACAAAAATAACAAATAAAATAGATTTATTTCGCAACATGCTGCAATCCGAATTATCTTTGCCACGGATTTTATAACACAAAGATGAAAGCAGAAATTGTACGGGAAGAGATGAACCGTTGTGGTAGAGCCGGCATTCCTTTCCTATTTGGAGTAGATTTCGAGGGTATCCATGGATTTTTCGTCGAAAAGCCCTTAAGTGATCCATCCGTTTATTTTACGATCGGAACCATCGGTCATTATAAAACGCCCCTTTCCCCTATTCCGGAACCTCGTATAAAAATTCTTCACAGTAGCTTTGAAACATACCAGGAAAAATTCAGGATCGTACATCAAGGCCTGTCACGCGGGGATAGTTTTTTGCTCAACCTGACCGAAAGAACCCCCATCGAAACCAATCTCACTTTAGAACAAATCTTTTATCACAGTCAGGCCCGCTATAAACTTTTACTTCCTGACCGATTGGTTTGCTTTTCTCCCGAAAGCTTCGTCCGGATCGAAAATAATGAGATCCTATCTTACCCGATGAAGGGAACCATCGATGCCACTTTACCCGACGCAGAAAACCGCTTGCTTCAAAATCATAAAGAAACATGCGAACATTATACGATCGTCGATCTCATCCGGAACGATCTGAATATTGTAGCCACTCGTGTACAAGTGAAACGCTTTCGTTACGTAGAAAAGATTCACACTTCCCAGGGTGAGATATTACAAACCAGCTCGGAAATCAGCGGGCAATTACCCGACGGATGGCAAAACGAATTGGGAACACTTTTATTCAAGCTATTACCCGCCGGTTCTATTTCGGGTGCCCCTAAAGCAGCAACCCAAAAGCTGATCCGTCAAGCCGAAGGATTGCCCAGGGGATATTATTCAGGAGTATTCGGTTATTTCGACGGCCAAACGCTCGATAGTGCCGTACTGATCCGATTTATAGAGAAAGTAGATAACCGGTATTACTTCCGCAGTGGCGGTGGTATTACGGTCAATAGTCAGGCAAAAGAAGAATATCAGGAAATACTCGAAAAAATTTACTTACCCATCCAGAAATAGAAATAAAATAATGATAAAAAACGCCTTTATAGAAAGTCTGAAAATTGTCGACGGCCGTTTCATACATCCCGAACTTCACTGGCAACGTATAACCGACACCCAGCGGGTACATTTCGGGAACAGTACCTTCCTTCCTTTATCCTCCGAATCAATACCGCCAGACAAGCGTCTCGGTACCCTAAAATGCCGCATCATTTACGATCAGGAAATCAGAAAAATCGATTTCGAAACCTACTCTCCCCGCCGGGTTCATACTTTAAAACTTGTCGACGGCAGCGGCATCGATTATACTTTTAAATATGCAGATCGGGATAAACTGATCCAATTGCAGCAATCTAAAGGAACATGCGACGAAATCCTGATTTATCAAAACGGTAGGATCACCGATACCAGTTACAGTAATGTCGTTTTTTACGATGGAAACCAATACATTACCCCTTCTACTTATTTACTCAATGGCACGAAACGTCGTTATCTTCTCGAAAGAGGCATCATAAAAGAACAGGATATCGGCCTCGGAGACCTCCCCCGATTCCGGTATCTCTTTCTGATCAATGCAATGCTGGATTTGGAAGACAACATTCAAGTGAAAATCCGGGATATTTCATAAAGTTATTTATATACATATTTACACTAAATGCAGAATTAGTAACGAACTAAACCTACCACTTTTACCGTCGATAATTTTCACTCCTGCCGGTAAAGTCACCCCTCCCACCTACCTGATGAATACGAATCAAGACGATTCCCGATGGATAACTAACAGAAAAGGACGAGCTGCGATCGGAATTTCACCTCAAAGAAAGGGACGTTTTAATTGGATAAAAAAATATCTCTTTAGCTGGACAAAGATAATTATTTTTCTTTTTTTAAAACAATTATTTTCAATCTATTACGTATACATCAATCAAAATCTATCAAAACTTATTGTATTCCAATTAAAACGTCCGTTTATGAAAGATCAAATGTTCTTTATCTTTACGATTTTATATCTCACATGTTCTGCCTGGATCACCGACCATAAAGCTCCTTTCTGTTCCGTCGACAAAGGAACACAACTTCTTTACCAAATCGACAGTGAACAGGCAGAGAGGTACTATTTCCAACAGACGACAGAAAAGATCGAAAACACTGATTCGCTGTCAGTCATTCACTATACAGGAACCCTTTGGGATAAAAAACGAACTGTGGTCATTCCCTCTTTTTCATTTACCACTTCCTGTGTACAAAAGCATGTGAATACTTATCTGCCCAATTTTATTCACATCCGGAAAAACGAGACCTGCCAATTCACCGGCCCGGGCTTCTTACTTCCCGGTTCACTCTCTGTCGGACAACACCTCGAAGACGGATATATGACCATCCAACAAAGCAGTCTGCAAACCCGAATAAGTCAAAAGAACCGGGTTGTAACGGCTCAAACCCGTATAAAAGTACCAGCAGGAGATTTTATTTGTTATAAAATCGAATCTAACCTACAGACCACTTGTTTAGGTATAACGACACGTTATAAAATTTCTACCTGGTATGCCCAAGGAATAGGCATCATCAAATCTGAAATTTATCGGGAAAACAAAAAGTTAATCGGCAGGCAACTTTTGCTGTCCATAAAAAATAAATAACTATTACAAAACGATTCGATCTTCTTGCAAGGACATCAGTAATCCGATTACCTCAGAATAATTTTTAGTACCGCTACTCACCTGATTCCCTTTCAGGTAAGCATTGTACACTTGATGTTGTATTTGTCCCATACCGGGATTATATTTTTCACGCCAATATAATAGATGGCTATTATACAATTCTACTATTTCAGGTCGGATCCGTTTTACAATTTCCTGGTACTGCTCTTCTGTAAGTAATCTCCGGGCATTGTTTACCACATAGCCCAGCATAGAGAAATAACCGCTGAAACGAATAGCAGGTTCCTGAGCAGCAGAAGTAACCAGATAGGCGTATAAATTGGCTTCGGCTTCACTGGCGATCCCGAGACGATGAGCCAACTCATGAGCATAAGTAAAAGGATACTCGACACTCAATAACTCCTGATTCAAATTGAATTCAGTAAAGAAAGGCCCCATATATCCTGTCACAGCCACCCGGGACATCAACCGACTCCACAACATCGGCTTTACCCGTAAAAATTTTCCAGGTTCAACTAAACCGAAACGGGAAGCCATCTTTCCATATCCTTCCTGTATAACTCCGGCAACAGGAATTTTACTCATCGGGCCGGCCGTCGTATATCGCTCCAAATACCAGCCCGAAAGCGTATCTCCTGCCTTACTGTAACTCTCGTTCAGTTTGCCGACATATCCCGTTAGAAAATCCTGAAATTTTTCTGCCGAAAATGCTGCTTTAGCTATACCGGTACGCTCGTAAAAAGGGAAACGGAAATAATTCAATCCCCAGGCAAAATAAAACCAAATATATACCCACATCAGGACACGTATGATCGTCCCGACTGTTTTTTTCGCCCCTTTTCTTTTCCGCCAGGCATAAAAAGGATAAATCAAAATCCACAGACAAGTACCGACGATAAAACAATCGCCCACAGAAAAAGGAAATAAAGAAGAAAAAGCAGAGAGCAAAGTCGAAATAAAGGGATAAAACAGGCAGGCATACGCCTCGGCCCAAGACGGTATCATGCGGAATATACCGATCATTGCTATCAGAAACAGAGGGATACCCCAGCTAAATCCATATTTTTTCTTCATTTTCATAGCTACTTGAATTCAAGACAAAGATCTTTATATTTTTTCTTAAAAACTCATAAATCATTGTATTTTTGTTTTTTATAAAAAACAGGAAAGATTACAAAAGTTTTATTAGTTAATTTCAGGTATCGTAGTCTTGTAACTAAACACCGACCGACCATTTTAGTGCGCGTCTCAGTAATTATCAGGCGAATAGAAAAAATAGCCTACTTCCCTAAATTATTTCAGAAAATTAAAATAAATCATTTCTATTTTAAAGTAAGCATTTTCATATATTTGTTACAACAGAAAAGTTTCGAACAGAAATAGATATTAATTATTATAAAACGCACATAGAGATGTTGTTACCTTTTGTTATCTCCCACGAACTACCCCTGACTGATCCGGTATTGAAATTTTTATTGATACTGGTAATTATTTTATCAGCCCCTTTGCTCCTCAACAAACTGAAAATTCCTCATTTATTGGGATTGATTATAGCGGGTGCGATTATCGGGCCTAACGGCCTTAACCTGGTTCTTCGGGATAGTAGTATTATTCTATCGGGTACAGCAGGTTTGTTGTACATCATGTTTTTGGCCGGCCTGGAAATCGACATGGGGGATTTTAAGAAAAATAGTGGCCGGAGTTTCGTTTTCGGTATGTATACGTTCTTGATTCCGATGGCTTTGGGAATCGTTGCCGGCCTTTACGTACTTCATTTTTCTATGGAAACCTCCATCCTATTGGCCAGTATGTTCGCTTCACATACTTTAATCGCCTACCCGATTATCAGTAAATTAGGAATCACGAAAGATAAATCGGTTACGATAACCGTCGGAGGCACTATGATTACCGATATGCTGGCATTACTTGTTTTAACAGTAATCGTAGGCATGGCAACCGGTGTCATTGGAGAACATTTCTGGACCCGATTGAGTATATCGATCGTCATATTCGTTTTATTTGTAGTAATCGCATTTCCTATTGCCGGACGTTGGTTTTTCAAGCATGTACAGGACAGCATATCACAATATATTTTCGTTTTGGTCATGGTTTTTCTGGGTGCTTATCTGGCCGAACTAGCCGGTATCGAATCGATTATCGGTTCATTCCTGGCCGGTCTGTCCCTCAACCGGTTGATTCCCCGGAGTTCTCCGCTGATGCACCGGGTAGAGTTTATCGGTAACTCGATTTTTATCCCTTTCTTTCTGATCGGAGTAGGTATGTTGATCGATTACCGGGCTTTTTTCACCAGCTTCGATACAATTAAAGTCGGTATTGTCATGATCATTGTCGCCACAATAGCTAAATATGCTGCAGCTTGGCTGACTCAAAAAACTTTCCGTATGTCCGTCGACCAGCGAAGAATCATTTTCGGGCTGAGTAATGCCCAGGCTGCAGCAACGCTGGCTGCCGTCATGGTGGGATATAACGTCATTCTCGGTCAAACCCCCGAAGGCGAACCAATCCGTCTCTTAAATGAAAGCGTATTGAACGGCACGATCCTGATGATCCTGGTTACCTGTACAATGGCTTCCTTCTCTGCTCAAAGAGGGGCTCATAATCTGGCAGCCACGGCTTCATCCGAAACCGATGAAACAGGAGACCACAAAGAACGTATTCTAATCCCGCTGAGTAACGAAGACACGGCAGAAGAATTGGTGAATCTCAGTTTGGCTACTAAATCGAAAAAGAATACTCATCATTTATATGCGCTGAATATTCCGGACAATAAAGTTTCAGGAGACGACCAGCAATTGAAGAAATCCCGGCGTCTGCTGGAAAATGCAGCCTTAACGGCAGCAGCGACAGATACCCATCTTCAGGAATTGCAACGCTATGACCTGAATGTAACGAACGCCATATTAAGTGTGATCCTCGAACACCGTATCACTGACCTGGTATTGGGACTACACAAAGAAAAGGGAATACCCAGTTCTTTTTTGGGAAGAATCACGGAAGGTATCCTGGATTACAGCGATGTTACTACGTTGATATATAAACCAGCACAACCCCTCTCTACCATGAAGCGCCATCTGGTAGTCATCCCTGTTCAAGCCGAAAAAGAGGCCGGATTTCCCCAATGGGTTGCCCGGGTGTGGAACGTTATTCAGAATACCGGGGCCAAAGCCATATTTTACGGTTCTTCGGATACCCTCGGCCGCCTCAAAACATTGCTTGGGAAACGAGGAGGGGAAATGGAATTTACCGAATTCAGCGATTGGGAAGATTTTCTGATTGTATTCCGGGATGTTCACAAAGACGATAATTTATGGATCGTAATGAGCCGCCACAATGGTATCTCTTTTAATCCCAGCATGAATCGTATCCCGGGTTATCTGAACAAATATTTCCAACAGAATAGTTTTATACTGGTATATCCTCTACAGGCCAATGCCTCTGCCAACAGATACCTGACCTAAAAGGCTCCGGATCAGCTTGTCGGATCAGGAGCCCGAATAGTGAAACTGATCGTTGAAAATAACCCCTGAAAAACTACCGTTTTCATGTCGGTCTGCCGGTACCGGCAGACCGACATGTGCCAAATAAACCGCCATCCCCAAAGTTTTCATATAAGTCGACTTCCCTGCCATGTTAGGACCTGTCAGAAAACATACGTCCCGACGGGGCATATTCTGTCACTGTTTCCGAAGCCCAACGATATAATTCAACAGTTTCCCCAGCATTTTCATATATCCGATTGCGATATGCATTACTTCCTGGTAGGCATGAGCGGTCAACAATTTACCAGATCGAAGCCCGTTTTTCCGGTGCCAGATACATCGGATCTCCTTCCTGTATACCGAAAGCTTCATTCCAGCCGTTTATATGTGGCAGAGCGGCATTCACTCTCCAACGTCCTAAAGAGTGAACATCCATCTGAGTCAACAAACGAATCTGTTCATCGCGGATATTTCCTGCCCATACATTTGCATAAGCCAAATAAAAACGCTGTTCGGGGGTAAAACCCTCTACAATCCCTAGCGGCTGATCCTTCATTGCATGATGAAATGCCTGGAAAGACACTTGCAATCCGCCATGGTCCGCAATATTTTCACCCAAGGTCAACTGTCCGTTGGCATGAAGTCCGGGCAAGACCTCTATCCGATCGAACCAATCGACCAACACTTTAGCTCTCTCTTCAAAATTTTTCGAATCCTCGGCAGTCCACCAATCTTTCAAATTACCGTCTTTATCGTACTGACGCCCCTGATCGTCGAATCCGTGTGTCATCTCATGTCCGATGACCACTCCGATCGCACCATAATTAAAAGCATCGTCAGCATTCATATCGAAGAAAGGATACTGTAAAATACCTGCCGGAAAACAAATTTCATTGGTGGTCGGATTGTAATAGGCATTTACAGTCTGAGGAGTCATCAGCCATTCGGTCTTATCGACAGGCTTGCCGGCTTTCGTCAGCATATAATCGAATTCAAATTCGTTAGACCGTAAAATATTAGCCCAATAGGAATCGTTTTTAATTTCCAAAGCGGCATAATCTCTCCAGCTATCCGGATAGCCGACTTTAACATATATGGCCGCCAATTTTTCCAACGCTTTGGCTTTTGTTTCATCGCTCATCCAAGTCAGTTCCTGAATACGTTCCCCCAAAGCTTTCCGAAGGTTACCAACCAGTTTCACCATCCGTTCTTTGGCAGCAGCAGGAAAATATTTCTCGACATACATCTGTCCGACAGCTTCTCCCATAGCCCCGTCTACAGCAGCGACAGCTCTTTTCCAGCGCGGTTCCATTTCCTTCACACCCGAAAGTACCTTTCCATTAAATTCAAAATGTTCTGCAACAAAATCGTCACTCAAATAGGGAGCGGCTGCATCGATCACTTTCCATTCCAAATAAGCTTGCTGGGCTTTCAGGTCGGTATTGTTCAAAATACGAGCCACCTCTTTAACAGGCTCGGGTTGGCCCAAATTCAATTCCGTAATCCCCTGCAACCCCAATGTAGCGAAATAAACCTCCCAATCTATTCCGGGAATTTCTTTTTTTAATTCTTCTACCGACATTTTATGATAATTGGCATGAGGATCCCGCATTTTTACTTTTTCATAGGCAGCTTCGGCCAATCGGGTTTCTATAGCCATAACGTCGGCAGCAGCCTGCCGGGCTTCTTTTTCTTCCCAACCGGCCAACTCGAACATCTTCACGATGTGTTCCTGATACTTGGTACGGATCTCTTTACTGTGCTCATCTTCCTTCAGGTAATAATCCCGATCACCCAGCCCCAGACCTCCCTGATAGGTCTGCACCAGATTCATGCTGCTGTTCATATCGTCCGGACCGATATAAATACCAAAATAAGGTCCAAAACCTTGACGGGTCATTTCAGCCACCAAAGTCACCATTTCCTTCGGAGTTTTTACAGCCTTTATTTTTTCCAATACCGGCTGGATAGGAGTACTTCCGTCTCCATTGAGCTTGACGGTATCCATAGCCATATTATACAAATCACCGATTTTCCGGGCAACACTTCCCGGTTCGGACTTCTTAGCTGCCAGTTCTTCGATCAACCCTTGCATCTGCTTCCGGTTATTCTCAGCCAGCAGATCGAAAGAGCCGAACCGTCCATACTCATCGGTCAAAGGGTGTGCCTGCATCCATCCACCACAGGCGAATTGATAGAAATCCTGATTAGGAGTTACCGATCTATCCAGATTAGCAACATCAATCCCTCCGGTTTGGGTAGCTGCTTTCTTGTCGTTACAAGCGGCTACACTTAAAGCCAGAGCTAAAATTGGAAAATAAAATTTTGTGTTCATTATAAATTCACTATAAATTACTTAAATCCTAACCGATGATCTTCCGTATAACTTTCTTATACCGATCATCCTATTTAAAACGAAACACAAAAATAAAAATTAATATCTCAATCCAATCAGAAAACGACACAAAATATACCCACCGTTCCCCCTAACTGTACCGATCCTCATCGTTCGGCAACCATTCAGCTTACAAACCACTTCCCCCTTTTAGACAAAGGGATCACCGATTTTATACCAACCTGTTTTTCAATTCAGAGGGTAATTCGGGCATAGCACCGTGTCGGGTACACACATAGGCAGAAACCTCTACCGCCAATTGATGGGCTTCGTGTACAGAACGTTCTTTCAGAATAGCCGAACAAAAAGCTGCCGTAAAAGAATCTCCTGCTCCGACGGTATCGGCCACCTTAACTTTAGGAGTCTCTACAAATGAAACTGCACCGGGGCTAAAGACGTAACTTCCGTTGATCCCGCAGGTAAGAATTAACATTTTCAGGTTATATTTCCCAAGCAATATCCAGCATTTATCTTCGAGATCGATCCCCGGATATCCGAACATCCGGCTAATCGTTATCAATTCCTCATCGTTCAATTTCAGAATATTACACCGCTCGAACGATCTACAAAGCACTTCCTGAGAATAAAAACCCTGACGGAGATTGATATCGAAGATCTTATAGGAATTTTCCTCAGGCATCGCATCGAGAAAACGGTTAATTGCCGCACGCGACACTTCGTCACGCTGTGCTAACGATCCGAAACAAATCGCCCGGGATTGGCGTGCCAGCGTTTCTAATCCGGGAGTAAAGGGAATATTGTCCCAGGCCACTTTTTCCTTTATCTCGTAACCCGGAATTCCGTTCTCATCCGGTTGTACCTGTACCGTCCCCGTCGGATAGGGAACCCGTTGAATGAAATATTTCAATTGTTTATCGTCAAAACTTTCCAGGATCTCGTCTCCCAGCCGATCATCCCCGACAGCACTAATAACCCGGCTATCGAACCCGAACTGAGAAGCATGGTAAGCAAAATTAGCCGGAGCTCCGCCTAGTTGCTTACCTTCCGGGAGCATATCCCACAGGACCTCTCCCATTCCGACAATTGTATTATTCATAAATGATAATTATTTATCCAATTTAGATAAAATAAGCGTCAAAGCCCCATCGCCGGTCACATTACAAGCTGTCCCGAAGCTATCCTGCAAAGCAAAAATAGTCAACAACAGAGCGGTTCCGGTTTCGTCAAACCCTAATACGGAAATAACGATGCCCAGAGAAGCAATAACCGTTCCCCCAGGTACTCCCGGAGCTCCGATAGCAAAAACTCCCAGCAGAACGATGAAAAGCACCATCGTAGACATAGCCGGCAAAGCCCCGTAGAGAATCAACGATACCGTCATGACAAAGAACACTTCGGTCAATATAGAACCACATAAATGAATGTTAGCAAACAAAGGAACGGCAAAATCGACCACTTCTCCTTTGAGTACAGGACTTTTTTTGGCAGATTTAAGCGCAACCGGTAAAGTAGCCGCCGATGACATCGTTCCCACTGCTGTCAGATAAGCCGGACCATAATACCGTACCACCTGCCAGGGATTTTTCCCGGAAAACACACCCGCAGACAGATATAAAAAGAACAACCAAATAAAATGCGCGGTCAAAACGATTCCCATTACATTCAGAAAGACCGGCAATTGACGGGTGATAGATCCCTCATAACTCAAGGCACAAAAATTTGCAGCAATAAAAAAAGGCAAAATCGGAATCAGAATCCGATTGATCAGCAGTAATACCATTTTTTGGAAATTGTCCAAAATAGTCTCAAATATCTGAGATTTTGTCCAAACAGTAGCCAAGCCAACCATAATGGCCACCACCAAAGCCGTCATCACACTCATCACCGGAGGAATATCCAGTTTAAAAACCAGTTCCGGAATTTCTTTCAACCCCTCGGTAGCCGGACTAATAGTCAGTAACGGGATCAGCCAATAGCCTAAAAACATGGCCATAAAAGCAGCTCCGACAGACGAAAGATAAGCCAATCCTAATGCCCATCCCAGCATCCGTGAAGCATTCCCTTTCATTTTTGCGATAGAAGAAGATATAAAAGCCAGAATAATCAAGGGTACCATAAAGAAAATAAGCTGTCCCAAAATATATTTCAGGGTGACAACGACATTCATAAACCCTTCCCCTACGACAAAACCTAATAAAATACCGGCAATAACAGCCAACACCAATTTAATAATGGTACTGGATAAAATCTTTTTCAGCATAGCTCGAAATCTAAAATAAATTCAAATATAGGAAACTTTAACGAAAAAACAAGGACAAAGTTTTAGAGAAGAGCCATAATTTCCCTTTCAGTTATTTCACTGCTTTCAAAAGACCCGAATAACTAGAATTACACCTTAATCAGAATCCCGCATTGATTTGAGTAATTGCCTTTCCGATCGCTTCGGAATACATATTCACTAATTCGGCCAAATTCATACAAGTGTAGGCTACGATTACAGTAATGATAATCATTAACAGAATCTGGATCAATAATTGGTTACCTCGCGTTCTCATGACTTTTATTATTAAGAGATGACTAAATTATTTTCTTGTCCTAAAGTTAGAAAATTATTTTCAATTTAACAAGAATTTAACACACAAAATACATTTTTTCAGTAAAAATTTTTCGATTCATCGGTTCCCTGTAAAACGCTTCCGGTTTCTATTCTCTTTTTAAGGTTTTTCACTATCTTTACGCCGGTAAGATATGCCCCGAAGGCAAAATTTATGTTTGCCTCCCGGTGTCTCAATCTTTGACCAACAAATTTAAATGCCATGATTAAACACATCGTACTTTTCAAATTGGAAGAAAGTGAGCATAAAAACGTCCGGTTACAGGAAATCAGGGACCGTCTGGAAGCTTTGGTACAAGTGATTCCTGAATTAAAAGAAATGCAGGTAGGTATCAATGTCAACCCGGAAGAAAAATGGGATTTCAGTCTGGAAGCAGTAGTAGCCGATCTTCACGCTCTGGAGGTATATGCCAACCACCCGGCCCATCAGGAAATCGTCAAAACTTTAATCGCACCGGTCAAAGTGGACAGGGCGTGTGTCGATTACCGGTTCTGATCGATCTTATATCCGGTAATACTTTACCGCGTGTGCTTGCTCAACCACGTAAAAAACAAGAATTATGCAAAAAACAGTATCTCTCCCCTTCATGTTATTGGGGATTTTATTCAATGTATGTTTAGTAGCTTCCAATCTACTGGAAACCAAAGTAATTCAATTGGGTCCCATTACGGCTACTGCAGGGTTGATTGTATTTCCGATTTCTTATATTATCAACGACTGTATCGCTGAGGTTTGGGGATTCAAAAAAGCCAGGCTCATTATCTGGAGTGGTTTCGCCATGAATTTTCTAACCATCGGTTTTGCGCGTCTGGCTATTACTTTGCCTGCAGCACCTTTTTGGGAGGGAGAAGAAAGTTTCAATTTCATATTCGGTCTGGCCCCACGGATAGCTATTGCCAGTCTGTTGGCTTTTCTACTCGGATCGTTTCTCAATGCCTATATCATGAGCAAAATGAAGGTAGCTACCCAGGGGAAATATTTTTCTCTCAGGGCTATTTTATCCACGATTGCCGGGGAGAGTGCCGACTCACTGCTCTTCTTTCCACTCGCTTTCGGAGGACTGATTCCTGTTCAAGCTTTACTGGTTATGATAGCCACACAAGCTCTTTTGAAATCCCTCTATGAAGTGATCATACTTCCGGTCACGATCCGGGTAGTAAAATACATCAAAAAGATCGACCAAACGGATGTCTACGACAAAGATATTTCCTACAATATCATAAAAATCAAGGACCTTTAAAACAGGTCCTTGTACGGCTATCCTTTTTTCAAAAAACGCAAGCCCGTCGCAACCAGCATATCGATTCCGACCCGTATAGCCCGCTCGTCGGGTGCCATTCCCGGATTATGCAAAGGACACATTTCCTCTGCTTCCGGTGGCCGCCCCCCCAAAGTCCAGAAAACACCCGGCAATTCCTGCAAATAAATAGCAAAGTCTTCCCCTAAAGTCAAGGGTTCCGATTCGACGATCTGCCGCACTTGCGGCAAGCCTGCCGCCAGCTTCTTCACTTCCTTTGTCAATACCGGATCATTGACCAACGGAGGTAATCCATTCCAAGGCATATCGGGTACAAAACGACAACCGTATAAATCACAAATAGCCGGAGATTTCTCATCGATCAATTCAAAAATCCGGTGCCTCAACGCATTATCATGTGTACGCACCGTGCCCATCACCTCTACCCGATCCGGTATCACATTATTGGCTGTTCCCCCATGAATAGAAGTAATCGAAAGCACTGCCGGGATGAGAGGATTACGGAACTTAGTAATAATAGTCTGATAAAACTGGATCAGGGCCGTAGCTGCCAAAATAGGATCGGACCCCAGCTGAGGCATGGCCGCATGTGTCCCTTTTCCTTCCACTGCAAAAATAATATTATCGGAAGAAGCAAAAAAGGCTCCCGGACGTATACCGATCTGTCCAACCGGTAATCCGGGAAATACATGCTGACCGAATATGGCTTTCGGTACGGGAGGTTCCAGCAAATGAGGCAATAATAATCTTGCTCCTCCGGGACGTTTTTCTTCACTCGGTTGAAAAACAAGTTTCAGGGTCCCACCCAACTCTGCCTCTTTACTTTTTAAAATAATAGCCGCCCCCAATAACATAGCAGTATGCATATCATGTCCACAAGCGTGCATCAGCCCGGGAGTCTCCGAACAATAAGGTAATCCGGTATCTTCCTGTACCCGCAGCGCATCCATGTCAGCCCGTAAAGCGACACAATCGGCTCCTTCACCCAAAGTGGCTATAATTCCTGTCCCGTAAGTTTTATAAGGTATTTTATATTCCTTCAGTACGTCGATGACAAAAGCTTGCGTCTGAAATTCCTGGGTAGAAACTTCGGGATGCCGGTGCAACCAACGCCGGAATAAAATAGCCTGCTTATAAATTTCTTCTGAATCCATCGGTTTAAATTTATCGGTACGATAAATTTCAGTTTATAAAATCTGTGACAAAAGTATATATAAATTGCAAATTTTTAATTTTAAACATCCAGGTTATTTTTAGGAAACTTCATTTACCAATGTCTTTCCATCGATAAAATCCTGTATATTTTGCAAGGTAGTCTCTGCAATATTGTGCATTGCTTCCCGGGTAAAAAATCCCTGATGTGAGGTAACGATGACATTATTGAACGAGAGTAAACGGGCCAGGACATCATCATCGATAATTTTATCCGATTGATCTTCATAAAAATACCCCTCTTCTTCTTCATAAACATCCAATCCGGCAGCTGCTATTTTTTTACTTTTCAACCCTTCGATCAAGGCATTGGTATGGATCAATTGTCCCCGACTCGTATTTATGATTATCGTGCCTTCTTTCATTTTAGCGATAGACTGTGCGTCGATCATGTTTTTGGTCTGATCAGTCAGGGGAACATGCAAAGAAATCATGTCTGCTTGTGCATACAGACCATCCAATGAAACATAAGAGATCCCGACCTCCCGGGCATATTTTTCATCCGGATAAAGATCATAAGCCACTACTTTCATACCGAACCCCTGCAAAATCCGGATCAGAATCCGTGCAATCTTCCCAGTCCCGATAATTCCGGCTGTTTTCCCATTCATATCGAATCCCATCAGGCCATGTAAAGCGAAATTACCATCCCGGGTACGCCAATAAGCCCGATGAATTTTCCGGTTCAAAGCCAACATCAGTGCAACAGCATGTTCGGCAACTGCATAAGGAGAGTAAGCAGGTACCCGAACCACTTTCAATTTATCTTTAGCAGCAGCCAAATCTACATTATTATATCCGGCAGCCCTTAAAGCGATCAGTTTGACCCCGTAACCGGCCATTTGCTCAATAATTGCGGTATCCGCCGTGTCATGCACAAAAATACAGATCGCATCCATTCCTTGGGTCAAGACCACATTATTCCGGTTCAACTGCCCTTTGTGGTACAGAATCTCAAAACCATATTTTTCATTCACCTCATCAAACGAAGCCCTGTCATAAGGTTTTGTATCAAAAAATGCAATTTTAAAAGCCATATCTCTTCATTTTAAAATTAAAACAACCTCCTGTCATCTATTTATTACATTATTTACGAAAAATAAAAATATCTGTTATCTTTGTCCTTCATTAGTAATCATACCCATTTATGAGTGATACTTATACCCGATCAGTCATTTTATTTTCTTTAAAGATGGGGCATTTTACATCTCTCAAACGTTATCTTAACATTTCTTACATTTCTCAAATCCAATTTTTATCAAATATTCTTAATACCCGGAAATATTTGAAAGAATTAGCACGAATTATGTATAAGGGAAAGAGTGCAAAAATAAATTTATAATAATACGCAATATGAAAATTGAAAAATTGAAAATGACTCGAATGCACAACTTATTCATCATTACCTTGAGTGCAATGTGTGTCGCATGTGGAGGAAAAAATCAGGGAAGACAACAAACGGTTCCCGAATTTGCAGTAATCACTTTACAGCCCGAAACGGTAAAATTGACCTCTGCTTATCCGGCAACTTTCAAAGGACGCCAGGATGTCGAGATCCGTCCGAATGTAAGTGGTTTTATTACGAAACTATGTGTAGACGAAGGCTCGAGTGTCCAAAAAGGCCAAACCTTATTTGTTATCGATCCTGTTCAATACGAAGAAGCTGTCAACGTAGCAAAAGCTGCTGTAGAAGTAGCTAAAGCCAATGTTGCGACCGCAGAATTGACGGCCAAAAACAAGCGGCAACTCGAACAAAAGAATATTATCAGTAAATTCGATCTTCAGACAGCAGAGAATGCGCTGGCTTCCAGCGAGGCAGCCCTGGCTCAGGCGAAGGCACAGCTGACCAACGCCGAAAAAAATCTCTCCTATACGCAAGTCACAAGTCCCGTCAACGGAGTCATGGGAAAAGTACCTTTCCGGGTCGGTTCCCTGGTCAGTCCGAGTATGACGACTCCGCTCACAACGGTTTCCGATATTTCAGAAATGTATGCTTATTTTTCTATGACTGAAAAACAATTACTCGACCTGATCCGTCAGGACAGCACTTCCAGTAAGATTTTGGAAAAAATGCCTCCGGTATCTTTAACCACCGCAGACGGCCGTCCTTATTCCCAGCAAGGAAAAATCGAGACGATCAGTGAAGTAATCGACCAAACAACCGGATCGGTAAGCGTACGTGCCACCTTCAGCAACCCTCAACGTCTATTGAGAAGCGGAGGCACCGGTTCCGTTATCATTCCTTCCCAACTTCAGAATGTGTTGGTGGTACCTCAAAAAGCCACCTACGAACTTCAGGATAAACGTTTTGTGTTTGTCGTAGATGCCGACTCGAAGGTAAAAAATACTGAAGTCGAAGTATTCAAATTGGATGACGGTAAAAATTTCGTCGTTACTTCGGGATTAAATCCGGGAGACAGAATCGTTATCGAAGGAGTAGGAACGCTCCGGGACGGCACCCAGATCCAACCGATCACTCCTGAGGCTGCAGCTGCCAAAATCAAAGCTGCCACCCAACCTGTGAATAAATAATCTGCTTTAAAGCTTAAGAAAATGAAATTAGATCGATTTATTAACCGTCCGGTACTTTCAACGGTAATTTCCATTGTCGTCGTTATATTGGGTATATTAGGACTTGTATCCTTACCTGTATCGCAGTATCCGGATATCGCCCCTCCAACCATCTGGGTCACCACAACCTATACCGGGGCCAATGCACAGACTATTCTGAACAGTGTTATCGCTCCGCTGGAAGAGCAAATCAACGGTGTGGAGGACATGATGTATATGAGTTCCACAGCGACCAATACCGGAGAAGCCAGCATAGAAGTTTATTTTAAGCAGGGTACCGACCCCGATATGGCTGCAGTAAATGTGCAAAACCGGGTAGCTAAAGCCCAGGGATTCCTTCCCGCCGAAGTCACCCAGGTAGGAGTCATCACCCAAAAACGGCAATCCAGTATGCTGCTAGGTTTTTCTTTCTATAGTTCCGACGATAAATACGATAACGAATTTCTGGAGAACTACATGAACATCAACATTATCCCTGAAATTAAACGTATTCAGGGGGTTGGAGACGCCATGGTGATGGGAACCGACTATTCGATGCGTATCTGGTTGAAACCGGATGTTATGGCCCAATACAAACTGATGCCCAGTGATGTATCGGTTGCTTTAGCAGAACAAAACATCGAAGCTGCTCCGGGACAATTCGGAGAACGGGGTAATCAGTCCTTTCAATATGTCATGAAATACAAGGGGCGTTTACAAACGCAGGAAGAATTTGAAAATATCGTTATCCGGGCTACCTCCGACGGAGAAATTTTGCGTTTGAAAGATATTGCAACAGTCGAATTAGGCCGGTTGACTTATGGTTTCCAGAACAATGTCAACGGACATCCGGGAGTAACCGCAATCATTTTCCAAACGGCAGGATCCAATGCTACGACCATCATCCAGGACATTCAGGAATACCTTAAAAAAGTGGAACCGACCTTACCTCCCGGAGTCAAAGTCGTAGAATTGTTGAATGCCAACGACTTCTTGTTCGCTTCTATCCACGAAGTATTGAAAACCTTGCTCGAAGCATTTGTACTGGTATTTTTAGTGGTATATATCTTCTTGCAGGATTTTCGTTCCACCTTGATCCCGGCCATAGCAATCCCTGTTGCGCTGATCGGTACTTTCTTCGGTCTGTACCTGATCGGTTTCAGTGTCAATCTGCTAACCTTATGTGCCATGGTATTGGCCATTGCCATTGTTGTCGACGATGCCATTGTCGTCGTCGAGGGGGTTCATGCCAAGCTCGACCAAGGGTATAAATCGGCCCGTCTGGCTTCTATCGATGCGATGAGCGAACTGGGGGGAGCCATTGTATCCATCACCCTGGTCATGATGTCTGTATTTATTCCGGTAAGTTTTATGACAGGAACCTCAGGAACTTTCTACCGGCAGTTCGGGCTCACGATGGCTATTGCTATCGGCCTATCGGCAATCAATGCCTTAACGTTAAGTCCTGCATTGTGTGCTATATTTTTACATCCCCACGATAAAAACGGAGAGAAGAAAAAGACTTCTCTGATCGAACGTTTCCACATCGCATTCAATGCCGCTTATGATGTTACCCTGAAAAAGTACGAACGAGGAATCACATTCTTTATCCGTCGTAAATTTTTATCATTTGCCATCGTTATAGCGACTATCGTCGTTATGATCTTCCTGATGAACATCACTCCTACCGGATTGGTTCCCAATGAAGATACCGGAACCATTTTCGCCGTAGTCGATATGGCACCGGGTACCGCCCAGGAGAGAACCGAAGCCGTTATGGAACAGGTAGACAGTTTGGTGGCAGCCAATCCGGCAGTGAAGAGCAGGACCCAGGTAACCGGTTACAGCTTCCTGGCAGGACAAGGTAACTCATACGGGACGCTGATCATAAAATTGAAAGACTGGAAAGAACGGGGTAAAGGGGAAGATGCCAATACGGTAATCGGTACCCTATATATGCAGGCTCAATCTCTGATCAAAGATGCCCGAGTATTGTTATTCGCCCCTCCGATGATCCCCGGCTACAGTGTCACCAACGGTTTCGAGTTCAACTTACAGGATAAAACCGGTGGAGATTTGAATACTTTCTATGAAGTTGCTCAGGAATTTCTGGGAAAATTGAAAGAACGGCCTGAAATCGCTACGGCTCAAACGTCTTTCAACCCCACTTTCCCTCAGTATATGATCGATATAGATGCAGCCAAATGTAAGCAAGCCGGTATCAGTCCCAACGATATCCTAACTACTTTGCAAGGCTATTACGGCGGTATATATGCATCCAATTTCAACCGTTTCGGTAAATTATACCGGGTAATGATTCAGGCAGATCCCCGTTATCGGATCAATCCGGAATCTCTGCAAAACGTCAAAATCCGGAACGGAAACGAAATGGCACCGATCAGTCAATTTATGACGCTGACAAAAGTATACGGTCCCGACAACATCAAGCGTTTCAATATGTTTACCTCCATGAGTGTGAACGGTTCGCCGGCTGACGGCTATAGTTCCGGACAGGCGATTAAAGCTATCGAAGAAGTTGCCGCCCAATCCTTGCCAACAGGGTATGGATTCGAATTTTCCGGAATGACCCGGGAAGAACAAAGTAGTAGCGGGAGTACGACAGCGATGATATTCGCACTGTGTTTCGTATTCGTCTATTTGTTGCTGAGTGCACAGTATGAAAGTTATATTCTGCCTCTGGTCGTACTGCTTTCCGTCCCCTCCGGATTGATGGGTAGTTTTATTTTCGCTCAGATCATGGGAGTAGAAAACAACATTTATATGCAAATCGCTTTGATTATGTTGATCGGTCTGTTGGCTAAAAATGCGATATTGATTACTGAATTCGCCTTAGACCGCCGGAAAACCGGTATGAGCATTACCGAAGCAGCCGTATCGGGAGCTTCTGCCCGGTTACGCCCTATCTTAATGACCTCCCTGGCTATGGTCATCGGATTGCTGCCGCTGATGTTCGCTCATGGAGTCGGAGCCAACGGTAACAGCACTTTGGGAACCGGAGCGATCGGTGGTATGTTTATCGGAATGATCTGTCAGATCTTTATTGTTCCGGCTTTGTTTGTTGTTTTCGAACATATCCAGGAAAAAGTCAAACCGCTGGAATGGCATGATACGGATAATACGGATATCGCCTCTGAAATTGAACAATATACGAAATAAGAAATACCATGAAAATACAAACGATTATATATCCTTTATGTATGGCAGCTCTACTGGGCAGCTGCCATATATACAAACCATACAGCCGTCCCGAAGTAGATACGCAAGGCTTGTACAGGGATCCTGTTTCGGTGAACGATACCCTGGTATCCGATACCGTCAATATGGCCAATCTACCCTGGGAGAAGGTTTTCACCGATCCTCAATTACAAGTGTTGATCCGCTTGGGTCTCGAAAGAAATACAGACTTGCAAACCGCTATGTTGCAGGTAAAAGAAGCTCAAGCCAGCCTGATGACTTCGCGTTTATCCTACCTTCCTTCTCTTACCCTTGCCCCCCAAGGCGGAGTGAGTAGTTTCGACCGGATGAAAGGCAGTTGGAGCTGGTCCCTGCCCGTTTCAGCAAGTTGGGAATTGGATCTTTTCGGAAAGATTCTAAATACAAAACGGGCGGCGAAAGCAGCCTTATTACGGAGTGAAGCCTATCGACAAGCTGTGCAAACCCAGGTTGTCGCTGCAATAGCCAATTATTATTACACCTTACTGATGCTCGACAAGCAGTTGCAGATCACAGAAGAAACTGCCGTATTATGGGGAGAAAATGTCGAGACCATGAAAGCGATGAAAGAGGCGGCGATGGTCAATGAAGCAGGAGTTGTACAAAGCGAAGCCAATTATTATATGGTGCTGGCTTCTATCTCCGACCTGAAAAATCAGATCCGGGAAACCGAGAATGCCTTATCCTTACTGTTGCGACAAGCTCCTCAGAAAATCGAACGCGGCAAGCTGGAGGACCAACAACTCCCGACAATACTGCATACCGGCGTCCCGGTACAATTGTTATCCAACCGTCCGGACGTCAAAGCGGCAGAAATGGCATTAGCAGGAACATATTATAATGCCAACGAAGCACGTGCTGCTTTCTATCCGTCGATCTCCATCAGCGGGACTTATGGATGGACCAATCAAGCCGGGAACACGATCATCAATCCCGGAAAAATGATTGCCTCGGCTATCGGTTCACTGACTCAACCTTTATTTTACCGGGGAGCGAATATTGCCCGCTTAAAGATTGCCAAAGCCCAGCAAGCAGAGGCGATGTTAAGTTTCGAACAAGCGATATTGAATGCAGGCGCCGATGTCAGCGATGCACTGAGTCTGTATCAATCGGCTGAAGATAAACGGATACAACGGGTGAAACAAATAAATTCATTGGAAAAATCGGTGGAGTATACACAGGAATTACTAACTTTAGGTACCTCTAATACGAATTACCTGGAAGTACTGACAGCACAACAATCGCTGTTAAACGCTCAGTTGTCCGGAATTTCCGATGAGTTCCAGCGTTTGCAGGCCGTAGTAAACCTATACCATGCATTGGGTGGAGGCACTAAATAACGACACTAACCTTAAAAACAAAAAATATGATCAGTCCTTTAGCGTATGTAGATAAAGAAGCCCGGATCGGAGCGAATGTTACCATTCATCCTTTTGCCTATATCGACAAGAATGTCGAAATCGGAGACAATTGTACGATCATGCCTTATGCCAGTATTCTCAGTGGCACCCGTATGGGAACGGATAATATCATCTATCAGGGTGCCATCATCGGTGCTACTCCTCAGGATTTTAAATTCAAGGGTGAGGATACCCTCCTGAAAATCGGTAATCACAATACCATACGGGAGAAAGTGATCCTTAACCGGGGCACGAACACAACCGATTGTACGATAATCGGAGACGGTAACTTTCTGCTGGAAGGCGTACATCTGGCACACGACACCCATTTAGGCAGCCATTGTGTATTGGGAAACGGTGCCAAAACAGCAGGAAACTGTATTATCGACGACAAGGCGATTTTAGGTAGTGAAGTGATCGTCAAACACGGTTGCCGTATCGGAAGCTGGGCACTATTGCGTGACGGCTGCCGCGCCAACAAAGATGTTCCGCCTTATATCGTGGCGGCCCACAATCCGATCAGTTACTATGGAATCAATGCTTTGATCCTGGCTAAAGAAGGCCATCTCACCGAAAATGTGATCGATAATATAGCTAAATGTTACCGGCAAATTTATCAATGCGGTACCAGTCTGGAAAATGCCCTGCGAAGAATCAAAGATATTATTCCTCTCAGTCCGGAAATCACTTACCTGGTAGATTTTATCGAACAATCTAAAAAGGGGATTATCGGAACGACAATGTAAATTTAAAAATTCAACGGTTACAAGAGTGACAACGATCAGACTGACCAAGGCCAACTCTTGCAACCGTTGATACTTCTTCCTTATCTGATCTGAATACGTTCATTTTCCAGACTGCCGATAATAGCGAGTGATCCGACATGTATAACCTCTCCCCTCCAAAGTTCCCTTCTTTTTGAAAAGCTTTTTCGATAATCACATCCCCCAGGAAAGCATTTACCATTTTGTAGTATTCATACAAATCAGTTTACCGCACTGTTTCCCGAATCTCCTCTCCCGGTCCTGCTGCATATCTGTAGATCGTTTTCATAATTCGGTACTCTTTATCCATCACCTTTTTTCCGACATCTCGTCCAAGTAAAAAAAACAGGAAGGCGATCGAACCTTCCTGTTATAAATCGATATAATCTTCGTCGTTTATGAACACGATCTTACTACATTCAGCTTATGCCTTCACTTTTTCCTCTATCCATTTCCGGGCATTGACAAAAGCCTCGATCCACGGACTCACTTCATCCTCACTGCGTCCTTCAGCATAATATGCCCAATTCCATGGATAGATAGACCGTTCCAAGTGAGGCATCATCGCCAGGTGACGGCCATCTTTACTACAGATCGCCGCTGTAGCGAACGGTGAACCGTTCGGATTGCCCGGATAGGCATCGTAACTGTATTTGATCGGAATATGGTATTCACTCTCGGCATAAGGCAAACTGAATTTACCTTCTCCATGAGCGATCCAGATACCTAACCGACTACCTGCCAAAGACTTTAACATTACAGAATGATTCGGCTGAATCGTTACATTGACAAAACCGGATTCAAACTTATGGGAGTCATTATGCAACATCTTAGGCATTTCAGCATGCTCGGGATAAATAAGTCCCAGTTCAACAGCCAACTGGCATCCGTTACAAATACCCAAACTCAAGGTGTCTTCGCGTTTATAGAAATTCTCCAAAGCCTGTCGTGCTTTTTCATTGAATTTGAAAGCGCCGGCCCACCCCTTGGCAGAACCCAACACGTCAGAATTCGAGAATCCTCCGACAAAGACAATCATATTTACCTCTTCGAGAGTTTCACGTCCGCTGATCAAATCGGTCATGTGTACATCCTTCACGTCAAAACCGGCCAAATGCAAAGCCCAGGCCGTTTCACGCTCACACTGGCACCCTTTCTCCCGGATCACAGCAGCCCGGATACCCGATTTAGCAGTACGGTTCAACTGCAAGCCCAAATCAGCCAATTTGCCGGTAAAACCTTGTGGGAATTTATATTTCAACTCATTGTGTTTATAGCTCTTGTATCTCTCCAATGCCTTCTCTTCGCCACTCTGACGCCGGTCGAGTAAATAAGAAGTCTTAAACCAAAGATCACGTAAAGAAGGGATATCCAACGACCAGCTATCCGCATCCTTCTTGATGTTCAGTAATCCCGCCTTACCCGGCTTTCCTAAGAAAGCGTAAGCAACACCGGCTTTATCCATCAGAGCGGAAACCTTTTTAGCATCCTTATCCGCTATCTGAATCAGTACGCCGGGATTTTCAGCGAATAAGATCTTAATCATATCTTTTTCAGCCAGGAATGAAAAATCGATATCCAAACCCAAACGATCATCTGCAAAACACATTTCGAGCAGTGCCGTTACCATACCTCCGGCAGAAATATCATGTCCGGCCAAAACGATACCTTCATCCACCAATTGCTGAATAGCTGTAAATGCACGGGCAAAATACTCGCTATCCCTAACGTCGGGCACTTCTTTGCCCACTTTATTCAGAATCTGGGCAAAGCTGGAACCACCCAATTTCAATTTATCGAATGAGAAATCGACATAGACGATCTCGGTAGCCGGATCATTTTTCAATACAGGAATGACAATTTTACGGAAATCGGTTACTTCGCCGACAGTAGAAATGATAACCGTTCCCGGAGCATACACTTTTTTGTCCCCATATTTCTGGGTCATAGAAAGTGAGTCTTTCCCGGTAGGAATGTTTACTCCCAACTCGATAGCAAAGTCGCTGGCAGCCTGTACCGCCTGATACAACCGGGCATCTTCTCCTTCATTGCGGCAGGGCCACATCCAGTTGGCAGAAAGTGAGATTCCTTTCAATCCCTGTTCGATCGGCGCCCATACCAGATTAGTCAGCGCTTCGGCAATAGCCAAACGTGAACCCGCAGGAGCATCGGCCATGGCAGCTACAGGAGCATGTCCGATGGAGGTTGCTATCCCACGGTGTCCGCTATAATCCAAAGAGACGGCAGCAACATCGCTCAAAGGCAAATGCAAAGGACCGACACACTGCTGACGCACGATACGGCCCGATACTGAACGGTCTACCTTATTCGTCAACCAATCCTTAGAAGCAACCGCCTCTATTTGTAACACTTGCTCCAAATATTCTTCCAATTTATCGGCGGAGTATTCCAGACCGGCATATTTTTCTTTAACGGTCTTATCCTCCATAATCGTCTTAGGAGGATTACCGAACATATCTTTCAGTTCCAGATCGATCGGAGTCTCATGAGTTTTTGCATTCTCAAAAGTAAACTTCATATCTCCGGTGGTTTCACCGATGACGTACATCGGAGCCCGTTCACGGTCTGCGATACGTTTCAGTTCGGCCACATCCTTCTCCTTCATCACCAATCCCATCCGTTCCTGTGATTCATTCCCCACGATTTCTTTTGCAGATAAGGTCGGATCGCCGACAGGGAGATTTTCCATATGTATTTTACCTCCGGTTTCTTCCACCAGCTCGGATAAACAATTCAAATGTCCTCCGGCACCGTGATCGTGGATAGAAACAATCGGATTCACTTCGCTCTCGGCCATTGCCCGGATCGCATTACAAACCCGTTTCTGCATTTCAGGATTAGACCGTTGTACCGCGTTCAACTCGATAGCCCCGGCATAAACCCCGGTATCGACAGAAGAAACGGCACCACCTCCCATACCGATCCGATAATTGTCACCTCCCAACAACACCACTTTATCTCCTACTCCAGGTGTTTTCTTCATGGCTTGCTGACGATTACCGAAGCCCACACCACCGGCCTGCATAATCACTTTATCATACCCATAGGTACGTCCGTCTTCTTCGTGTTCGAAAGTCAATAAGGAGCCACAGATCAACGGCTGACCGAACTTATTTCCAAAATCAGAAGCACCATTGGAAGCTTTGATCAAAATATCCTCCGGAGTCTGGTAAAGCCATTTTCTGGGATCGATATGCTGTTCCCAAATCCGGGAAGCATCCAAACGGGGATAAGAGGTCATATACACAGCTGTACCGGCCAACGGAAGGGCTGCTTGCCCTCCGGCAATACGGTCACGAATTTCTCCACCGCTACCTGTTGCCGCTCCATTGAAGGGCTCTACGGTTGTCGGGAAATTGTGCGTTTCGGCTTTCAGCGAAATGACCGTATCTATTTCTCTCGTCTCATAAACATCCGGCTTATCATGGGTATGCGGAGCGAATTGCACCGCCTGCGGCCCATCGATAAACGCACAATTGTCTTTATAAGCGGAAACAATCCGATTCGGATTTTCCTGAGAAGTTTTCTTAATCAGTTTAAAGAGTGTACTTTCTTTCTCTTCTCCGTCGATAATAAAGGTACCGTTAAAAATTTTATGACGGCAGTGTTCCGAATTGACCTGCGAAAAACCGAATACTTCGGAATCGGTCAATTTCCGTCCTAATTTTTCAGCCAATCCTTCCAGATAAGCAATTTCATCGGGATTCAAAGCCAATCCTTCCTTCACATTATAGGCACGAATATCATCGATGTAAATGATCGGATCCGGTTGTTTATCGATTGTAAAGATATGTTGGTCCAAACCTTTATAAAATGCCTGCAACATCGGGTCGTAAGGTATATTGTCACAAGCCGTCTGTGTAAATTCCTCTATCCGGAGAATCCCCCCGATCCCCATATTCTGCGTAATCTCGACTGCATTCGTACTCCACGGCGTAATCATTTCCCTGCGAGGACCGATAAAATAACCTTTCAGGGCATCACCTTGTATTTTGTGCGCACCACTGAACAACCATTCTAATTTACTGACATCAAGAGAATTTTCAGACGTCTGATACTGTACGGCATATACCGTGGCGTCTTTCTGATAGAAAACTATAGTCATGCTTTAATATAATAATTTATTTTCACGTGATCAAAAGCACACAAAGATAACTATTTCTTATTGAAATACCATAACCGGGAAATAAAGAATAGACAGGAAAAATTAAAATAACGATTCCCGAAACGGGACGGAACGGCCGGACCAGATAATATCCGGCAAATACTGCAAATATAAAAAAATTTGATACCTTTGCCAGGCATGCAGAAAATACTATGAATTCATTACTACAGACGGCTATAACAGCAGCATTGCAAGCTGGTAAGGCTATATTAGACATATACGACGATCCGGCTTCGGATTTCGAAATCGAACACAAAGCGGATCATTCTCCGCTGACTATTGCCGACCGGGTATCCAACGAGATTATCCTGAAACAGTTGAAAAATACGCCTTATCCGGTTATCAGCGAAGAAAACAAGGCCACAGCCTATGCTATTCGTAAACAATGGCAAACGGTATGGATCGTCGACCCTTTGGACGGTACAAAAGAATTTATCAAACGGAACGGCGAGTTCACTGTCAATATAGCTCTCGTTTACGGCGGACGTCCTGCCTTAGGGGTAATTTATATTCCGGTAAAAAAAATCCTGTACTACGGAACGATCCGAAACGGAGCTTATCGGGCCGATCATCCGGAATATTCCCCGGATATGGATTTCGACGCACTGGAAAATCAAGCCCGGCGTCTGCCTCTGGACCGCGAAGATCCGGTTTATACCGTTGTGGCTTCAAGATCGCACATGAGTTCCGATACAGAGAATTTTATCGATGAATTAAAAAAAGAACACGGAGAAGTCAAACTGACTTCTATCGGTAGTTCGATTAAAATATGCCTGGTAGCAGAAGGAACTGCTGACATTTACCCCCGTTTTGCTTCGACCATGGAATGGGATACCGCTGCAGGTCATGCTATCGCAAAGGCTGCCGGGAAAGAATTATATCACCAGGATGGGTGCACTCCCTTGGCCTACAACAAAGAAGATTTATTAAATCCCTGGTTTATTGTAAAATAAAACAAACAGGAAATATGAAATACTGAAATTGTGGTGTAAATCAGTAACTAAGTTTATATGGCAGAAAATATTTATCCGATTTTTGAAAAAATGTTACAGCGGAAAGACCGCGAAGCTTTATTGAAACAAAAAGGCATTATGATCTGGTTTACCGGATTGTCCGGTTCCGGTAAAAGCACATTAGCCATTGCCCTGGAAGGGGAATTATATAAACAAGGTATACTCTGCCGTATCCTGGATGGAGACAATATCCGCAGTGGCATCAATAATAACCTGGGTTTTTCGGAAGCCGACCGAACGGAAAATATTCGTCGCATAGCAGAAGTTTCCAAATTATTCGTCGATTGCGGTATCGTGACCATCGCTGCTTTTATCAGTCCTACCCATGCTATCCGCCGGATGGCTTCTGAAATTATCGGTGAGGATGATTTTCTGGAAGTATATGTCAGTACGCCCATCGAAGAATGTGAGCGACGGGATGTCAAAGGTTTGTATGCCAAGGCCCGTCGGGGTGAAATCAAGGAATTCACCGGTATTTCATCGCCTTTCGAAGCCCCGGAACATCCGTTTATTTCGATCGACACCTCACGGCAATCCTTAGCAGATTCGGTGAAAGTTTTATTGGAAGCCGTTTCTCCGAAAATAACCGGAAATGAATTTCGGTAAAAATACTGATGCTTTTGAATCAGGATACGACTATTTTTGCAAAATGAATAAACTTTGCCAACGGCTGGAGTAAATCCGCCTATTAGCATTAGCACATAAAACAATGTCAGAATATAAATTAAGTCATTTGAAAGAACTGGAAGCCGAGTCTATCCATATTATCCGTGAGGTTGTCGCTGAGTTTGAAAATCCGGTTATGCTCTATTCTATCGGTAAAGACTCTTCCGTCATGGTCCGTTTAGCTGAAAAAGCTTTTTATCCGGGGAAAGTACCTTTCCCCTTGATGCATATCGATTCGAAGTGGAAATTCAAAGAAATGATCGAATTTCGCGATAAATATGCCCGGGAAAACAACTGGGACCTGATCGTCGAATCCAATATGAAAGGTTTCCAGGAAGGGGTAGGTCCTTTCACACACGGTAGTAAAGTACATACCGATCTGATGAAGACCCAGGCTTTATTGCAGGCGCTCAGTAAATACAAGTTCGATGCCGCTTTCGGTGGTGCACGCCGCGATGAAGAGAAATCACGGGCCAAAGAACGTATTTATTCCTTCCGGGATAAATTTCATCAATGGGATCCTAAAAACCAGCGTCCTGAATTATGGAATTTATACAATGCCCGGGTTCATAAAGGCGAATCGATCCGGGTATTCCCGCTGTCTAATTGGACGGAATTGGATATCTGGCAATATATCCGCATGGAGAATATTCCTATCGTACCTTTGTATTTTGCCAAAGAACGTCCCATCGTCGAAATCGACGGTAACCTGATCATGCCCGACGACGAACGCTTACCGGAACAATACCGGGATAAGATCCGGATGCGGAAAGTACGTTTCCGTACCTTAGGATGCTGGCCATTGACCGGAGCTGTCGAATCGGAAGCCGACACGATTGAAAAAATCGTAGAAGAAATGATGACCACCACCAAATCCGAACGGACCACCCGGGTAATCGATTTCGACCAGGATGCCAGTATGGAACAAAAGAAAAGAGAGGGATACTTTTAAGGCGAAAAGCGATAAAGATTAAAATCATGGAGAAACTAAATATAAAAGAGTTCCTGGATCAGGACGAAAAGAAAGATCTGTTGAGATTATTGACAGCCGGATCGGTAGATGACGGCAAATCGACCCTGATCGGTCGTTTGCTTTTCGACAGTAAAAAATTATACGAAGATCAGCTGGATGCCCTCGAAAGGGATACCAAACGTTACGGTAATGCAGGAGACAATATCGATTATGCCCTCCTGCTCGACGGCCTGAAGGCTGAACGTGAACAAGGCATAACGATAGACGTGGCTTACCGTTATTTTTCTACGAATAAGCGGAAATTCATCATTGCCGACACGCCGGGACACGAACAGTATACCCGTAACATGATTACAGGAGGTTCGACGGCCAATCTGGCCATCATTCTGGTAGACGCCCGCTCAGGCGTTATCACCCAAACACGCCGGCATACTTATTTAGTTTCCTTGCTGGGAATCAAACATGTTGTTCTGGCTGTGAATAAAATGGACCTCGTTGGATACGACCGGCAGGTATTCGACCGGATCGTAACGGAATACCGTCAGTTTGCAGAACCCCTGGGAATACCCGACATTACCTGTATCCCACTCTCGGCATTAAAAGGAGATAATGTCGTAGAAGCATCGGAGAATATGTCGTGGTATACCGGAAAACCATTACTGGAATATCTGGAAACGGTACATATAGGAAGCGATAAAAACTTTGCAGATCTCCGTTATCCCGTACAATATGTCATGCGTCCCAACCTCGACTTCCGGGGATTCAGCAGTACGGTTGCTTCAGGTATCATTCGTAAAGGAGATGAAGTGGTCGCACTGCCTTCTATGAAGCGTTCACGGGTCAAATCGATCGTCACTTACGACGGAGAACTGGATTTCGCTTTTCCGCCGCAGGCCATAACGGTGACCCTCGAAGACGAAATCGATATCTCCCGGGGAGAAATGCTCGTACATCCGGACAATCTCCCGATTATTTCCCGCAATTTCGAAGCCATGCTGGTATGGATGGATGAGAAGAAAATGGATCCGGAAGAACAATTCTTTATTAAACATACTACGAATCTGACCCGGGCCAAGATCGATAAAATTCGGTATAAAGTAAACGTCAATACGTTAGAACAGTCTGCCGCAGACGCCTTGGAATTGAATGAAATTGCACGTGTCATTTTCACGACGGGTAAACCCTTATTTTTCGATCCTTATTCTAAAAACAAAAATACAGGCGCTTTTATCCTGATCGATCCGATTACCAACAATACCTGTGCAGTCGGTATGATTATCGACAAAGTAGAAATGAAAGACATGCAGGAATTGGAAATTCCGGAAATCAATCTTTCGAAACTGGGCATCGGCAGCGAACACTTTACAGCCATCGAAAAAGTGGTCAAGGAACTCGACCGTCAAGGGATTACGGTGAAAATAATTCAATAAATAAATCAGTTAGGCGATATAAAAGAGCATATATTTTATCGAAATGGGTGTACTAGAATTTCAAAAACTTCCGGTAAATACTTTGGTGGGTGCAGACTGGAAAACTTTTAAAGGAATCACACAAGGACAAACGATCGGGAAAGGATATAAAACGAAATATCAATTGACCAAAGCCATCTGTCGGTTATTGAGTTGCCTGAAACCGATACAGGACCGGAGATACGACAAACGCCTGAAAAATCAGGCGATCAACATGGAGCCGGTTTTTATTTTAGGGCACTGGCGTAGTGGTACCACCTTTGTACACAATGTATTGGCTCATGATAAACATTTCGGTTATACGACGACCTATCAAACTGTTTTTCCCCATATGATGATGTGGGGACAGCCGATGTTTAAGAAAACGATGGCTTGGTTAATGCCGGACAAACGCCCTACCGATAACATGGAGCTCAACGTCGACTTGCCTCAGGAGGAAGAGTTTGCCTTATCCAATATGATGCCTTGCTCCTATTATGATTTCTGGTTTTTGCCTCAGAATATGCTGGAATATTGTGACCGGTTTCTGACCATGAAAACAGCTACTCCCGAAGAACACCGGATGTTCAGGGAGACATTTTTGAAACTGATCAAAATCTCTCTCTGGAATACCCAGGGTAGCCAATTTCTCAGTAAAAATCCCCCGCATACCGGCAAGGTGAAAGAAATCCTGGAAATGTTCCCCAATGCCAAATTTATCTATTTGATGCGGAATCCTTATACGGTATTCGAATCTACCCGGAGTTTTTTCACGAATACCATCATCCCTTTGCAATTGCAGAAAATTTCTCCGGAGGAACTGGAAAAAAACATCCTCGAAGTATATACCCGTTTGTATCGGAAATATGAAGAAGATAAAAAGCTGATCCCGGCAGGTAATCTGATCGAAATAAAATTCGAAGATTTCGAGGCGGATGCCCTGGCGATGACCGAAAAGATTTACCGGACACTTGCTATTCCGGGTTTTGAAGCCGCCAAAGCAGACATTGCGGCTTATTTAGACAAGAAAAAAGGCTACAAGAAAAACGCTTATAAATACGAAACCCGAACCGTCGAATTAGTCGAAAAACATTGGGATTATGCCTTGAAACAATGGGACTATAAACTGGAATAAAAAGAGAGGTTGTCCATTAAAGTACTTGACTTTATGGACAACCATTTATTTACCAGTTAAAAGATAACCCGACTTTAATACCGAGATCCTGAAGCGTGGGTAAGCCACTGGCTTTTACACTGTAGCGGTATTGTGCCCCCACATTCAATCCGACCGATTCGGAGAAAGGTACCACTACTCCGACTTCAGGGGCAAAAGCGAACTGCCAGCCTTTTTCTTTAGCCAGCAGGTCTCCCACTTCCAGCCGCATTTCAGCCCAGTTGGTTCCGATACCGATACCGGCATATGGTAGCAGGACAGCATCTCCATCCGTAAAAAAATAACGGACACTGGCCATCAGGGGTACAACGTTCAGGTATCTGAACTGGTCCCCGGAGATGGTCACTTTCTCCCCGTTCATGGTAAAATGACCGGTTGCATAATCCAGATGCTTATACAAAGTATTCCATCCCAGGCTGGCACCGACCGCCAGACGCTCGCTCAGGAAATAGTGATAATCCATGGAAAACCCACGAAAACTCATTTTAGAGATAAAATCATGCTGATCGCCCAAAGGTAAGGACATCTGATAATTTAGATTCAGCATCTGAGCCTGTGCCCGGCTTCCAACACCCAGGCCGAACACAACCAATAGTATCATTATAATCTTTTTCATCGCTTTCTTTATTTAGTCGTTTTCAGATAAGGGGATTGAATAAAACACTGGTTGATATTTTTCTCCAGGCGTTCGGCAAGATAGTTCTGATTTCCGGCCAGGATACCATCGACCATCCCTGTCCACAATACCGGTACCCGTTTGGTTTCTTTATCGGCCTTTTTCGCATCCAGCATATCGATAACCACCGTACCTTTGTCATAAGCATAATAATATCCTCCGCTATACCAGGGATACCAAGGATACCAACCACCCCAGACTCCTCCCCAGCCGAACCAATCCCAACCGGGATACCAGCCCCAATAGTTTCCCCAGGAATTGTAGCTGAAAGTCGGAGTTGCAAAAGCAGTTACCGTTACGACAAAATCAGGCGTCTGAGCTTCAGCTTCCTCGTCTGTCAGCAGCTGGTAATTATACGCTTCGAAATTTTGCTTTACCAGAGAAAGTATCTCCTCCTTCAATTCGTTAGCCAATCCCGTCGCATTAGAATCTCCCTGAACATACACGACAGAATCCGGAATAACGAATGTTTTTAAAGTAGAAAAATCCGCTTTTTCATCATAATGAGTCAAAGCAATGTCCTTTTCATGGACATAATCCGGTCCTTCCGGATAACAAGAGGCCATGCACAGCACCACGAGGGCGCATACCCCGAAAATAAATAATCTTTTCATACTTAAATTGTTTTTAATGGAACACTAATTTTTATTTTCCCGTAAAAAAATTATCAACTTTTATGCCATGTTTTTTTAATGGATGTAAAAAGAAATCATATTGTGCAAATCACTCCTCAGACAATCATATTCGTCACCCGGTTGACCGTTACCAGTGTTCCGTATTCGTCCCGTATTTCGACCTGAACGACGTGGGTACGTTTTCCCTGATGAATAAAAGTACCCTTAGCGACGACATATCCTCCTTGTGCCTGTTTCATATGGTTTCCATTCACCTCGATACCGAATACGTGGAAACGGTTTTCGGGCGGAACCGACATAGAACTCAAAGCTCCTCCGACCGTCTCGGCCAAAGCCATATTAGCACCACCGTGTAAAGCTCCGTCCGGACGACAGGTACGCCGGTCGATAGGCATCCTGGCTTCCAGCCATCCTTCCCCGGCCGCAGTAAATACCATACCCAAATTGTCAACCAGCGTATCCCGGCACAGCTCATTCAATTGTTTTAAAACCTCTTCCATAAAAACACCGAATTATTTTTTTCATGATTCATATTCCTTTTTCCGTTTCGGATTCATCGGAAACCATCCCTTCTTTACCCTTCCTTTTTGTTCGAAGACCTCCAGGATCGTCCAAAAAGAAGAAAAGGCGAAAACCCCCAATAAAGACGACCACAAGACTTGCCGGACATACAAAGACGAAATGATGCCTAAAACACCGAAAATCAGGAATATCCACCAACAACGCGTTCCGAAATAATATTCACATTTGATTACAACCGGATGAAACAAGCCTATGATTAAAAAAGTACTGATTCCGATCACAAGTCCGGTTAAATTATAAGAATCGATAAACTCCATCATGACAGATTAAATAAGTTTTAAAATGGTTTTTCATTCATCTTCCAAAGATAAAGCTTTCTCGTCAAAAACAATTCTTCTTCGGACATAGAAACCTTCTTTTTCCGGGTCCATATTATTTTCCGTATTGTACTGGCTTGCAATTTATTTCAGTAGCTGTAACATTTGTTTTATTTCTATGGCTAAAACAGAATCACATTATTGAATAAAAAACATCGGAATTCAGCAAAAAATCGCTACTTTTGTAATATAGCATTAAAATCCCAAAATATCATGACATCGCTAAAAGAAGGAGATAAAGCGCCTTTTTTCAAAGGCATAAACCAGGATGGTAAAGAAATCACCTCAGAAGATTTCAAAGGTAAAAAATTAGTCCTTTATTTTTATCCGAAGGATAACACTTCCGGATGTACGGCCGAAGCTTGCAGCCTGAACGACAATTATGACACGCTGACTGCACAAGGATATGAAGTGGTCGGGATTAGCCCGGACTCCGCCGGTTCACACCAAAAGTTCATCGCCAAATACAATTTAGCTTTCAATCTGATAGCCGATACGGATAAAAAAATCTTAGAAGACTATGGAGTATGGGCTGAAAAATCCATGTACGGACGAAAATATATGGGCGTCCTTCGGACCACTTTTATCATCGATGAGCAAGGAATCATCGAAAGAGTCATCACTAAGGTAAATACCAAAAATGCAGCAGAACAGATATTAAAGAAATGAATCAAAATTCAACTCAGAAACTCAGAAACTCAGTAACTTAGAAACTCAGAAACTTAGAAACTTAGAAACTCAGAAACTCAGAAACTTAGAAACTCAGAAACTTAGAAACTCAGAAACTCAGTAACTAAACAAATATTATGGCATTAAAAGAAACGAATCTTGAAAAACTGAAAGCGCTCCAACTGACTCTCGACAAGATTGAAAAAAACTTCGGAAAAGGAAGTATCATGAAGCTTGGCGACAATCAGGTAGAGAACATTCCGGTAATTCCTTCGGGTTCCATTGCACTCGATAAAGCATTAGGTGTTGGTGGATATCCCAAAGGCCGGGTCATCGAAATTTACGGACCGGAATCTTCCGGTAAAACGACATTAGCTATTCATGCTATTGCCGAAGCCCAAAAACAGGGAGGTATAGCGGCAATCATCGATGCCGAACATGCTTTCGACCGTTCTTATGCGGAGAAATTAGGTGTAGACGTCGAAAATTTGTTTATTTCACAGCCGGATAACGGTGAACAAGCCCTGGAAATTGCAGATCAGCTGATCCGCTCGGCAGCCATAGATATCATCGTGATCGACTCTGTCGCTGCTCTGACCCCTAAAGCCGAGATAGAAGGTAATATGGGAGACAGTGTCATGGGCTTACAGGCCCGCCTGATGTCACAGGCATTACGCAAACTGACCAGCACGATCAGTAAAACCAATACTTGTTGTATTTTTATCAACCAGTTGCGGGATAAAATCGGAGTGATGTTCGGAAATCCCGAAACCACGACCGGTGGAAATGCCCTGAAATTCTATTCTTCCGTACGTTTGGATATTCGTAAAATCGGCCCGATCAAAGACGGCGAAGAAATTCTGGGCAACCATACCCGGGTGAAAGTCGTGAAAAACAAAGTTGCGCCTCCATTCCGGAAAGCAGAATTCGACATCATGTACGGTGAAGGCATCTCTCTCTCCGGAGAAATTGTCGATCTGGGGGTAGAATGCAACGTAATCAAAAAAAGCGGTAGCTGGTTCTCGTATGGTGAAAACAAACTGGGCCAAGGACGGGAAACGGTGAAACAATTGATCATGGACAATCCGGAACTGGCTGAAGAGCTGAAACAAAAAATTGTCGCCACCTTCAATGGTAAAACAGATGAACCGGAATTAGCGGAATCTGCAAACGAAGAGACAGACAATTAAGCGTGTGTGCCGGTCGGATTACTAAAATTATAAAAGTTACAAGGGTTACAGAGGTTACAAGAGTTATGAAAACGAGTGACCGCTGTAGCCCTGAAAAAAGTGCGCGTAGGATGTGCAATGACTTTATAAACAAAATCAAGATCGGTCCTTGTTTATTTCATTATTTATAACTATGAAAAAATCGATCATTCCATCACTTATTTTATTGTCTTGTATGGCTTGTCATGTACCAAACGACAATTCTCAAAATCAAAAAGGGTATACTCCCCCCGCAATAAAACTTTCCTCCGACGTCATGACTCCTGAAGTACTTTGGTCTTTCGGGAGAATCGGAAACGTTAGCGTATCGCCGGACGGTAGTAAAGCCGTATACGATATTACTTATTTCAATAAAGAAGAAGACCGGGGGTATAGCGATTTATACCTGATGAATCTGCCGGAGGGCCAGACCACCCGTCTCACCGATACCGACTACAACGAATCGGACGCGGGATGGACACCGGATGGTAAATTCATTACTTACCTGGCCAAAGGGCAGCTTTGGGAAATGAATCCCGACGGCAGTAATCCCCGCCAGGTAACCGATATACCGGACGGAATCAACGGATACGTCTATGCACCCGATATGTCTAAGATCGTTTATCTGAAAGATGTACAGCTCGAACCCACGGTACAGGACCTGTATCCTGATCTACCCAAAGCGAAAGCCCGCATCGTCGACGATCAATTTTACCGCCATTGGAACGATTGGGTAGATGCTTACACCCATCTTTTTATAGCCGATTACGTGCCGGCACAACCGATTACTACCGGAAAAGACATCATGGAAGGTGAACGTTGGGAATCTCCGGTGCGTCCCTGGGGAGGTGTAGAACAATTGGCCTGGACGAAAGACGGGAAAAAACTAATTTATACCTGTCGCAAAAAGATCGGTATCGACTATGCCGAATCTACGAATACCGATCTGTATGCCTATAATACGGAGAACGGGGAAACTGTCAACCTGACCGAAGGCATGATGGGATATGACAAGAATCCGGTCATCTCTCCCAATGGCCGGTACATGGCTTGGGAAAGTATGGAACGGGAAGGCTATGAAGCGGATAAAATCCGTCTCTATGTCATGGATCTGACCACCGGAGAAAAAAATGATTTCAGCGAAGGTTTCGACCAGAACGCAGAAGGCCTGAAATGGGGAGACGATAATACCATCTGGTTTATCTCCGACTGGCATGCTACCGATGAAATTTACTCTCTGGATATTCCGACCGGAAGAATCACCAAACATACCGATGGAGTCCACAATTATACTTCCGTGATTCCGACCGGAAAAATGTTACTTGCCACCAAAGTGTCTATGAGTAAACCGGCCGAAATCTACAAAGTGGATCCGGCTACAGGCAAAGACGAGGAATTATCATTTGTCAATAAACCTATTCTGGACCAATTGACTATGGGAAAAGTAGAAAAACGGTGGATCAAAACAACGGATAATAAAGACATGTTGGTATGGATGATATATCCTCCGCATTTCGATCCTAATCGGAAATATCCGGCCATCCTGTATTGTGAAGGCGGTCCTCAGAGTACAGTCAGTCAATTCTGGAGTTATCGCTGGAACTTCCAGCAGATGGCTGCGAACGGTTATATTATTGTAGCTCCCAACCGCCGTGGTCTGCCGGGATTCGGCCAGGAATGGCTGGAACAAATCAGCGGGGATTATTCCGGTCAGAACATCAAGGATTACCTTTCCGCTATCGACGAAGCTAAAAAAGAACCTTATATCGATGAAAACCGGCTCGGATGTGTAGGGGCCTCTTACGGGGGATATTCGGTATATTATTTAGCCGGCCATCACGATAAACGTTTCAAAGCATTTATTGCACACTGTGGGATTTTCGACTTAAAAATGCAATACAATACGACCGAGGAAATGTGGTTCGCCAACTGGGATATGGGTGGTGCTCCCTGGGAAAAGGATAACAAAACAGCTCAGCGTACCTTCGCCAATTCGCCGGATTTGTTCGTCGGTAATTGGGATACTCCTATTTTAGTCATCCATGGGCAGAAAGATTTCCGGATCGACGTATCTCAAGGAATGGCGGCTTTCAATGCTGCACGCATGCGCGGAGTTCCGGCTCAATTCCTCTATTTCCCCAACGAATGTCACTGGGTAACCGGCTGTCAGGACGGCATTCTCTGGCAGCGGACCTTTAAAGCATGGCTGGATAAATGGCTGAAGTAAAAATAATCAATTTGAAGAGGCTATCAACCGGAAGATTTTCGGCCAAGTAGCCTCTTCGGCTAACAACCGAACCGATGAAAACAGAACAAGGCTATCCAGTCACCCGCACCGACCTGAATCAGCCAATGGATTCCGTTGCTCTCACGCTTTCCGAGTTCGGGGAAAACCTTAGATTGGTAACGCTTGAAACCATCGATTCCAGTTTGTTCGGTTCTGCCCTATACGTAGTCGGTAGCCGGTATATCGTCGTTGCTTCCGAAGGGATTCTCTTATTCGATAAAGCTCTATTGATCGGAGAATTGAACAAAAATATAATAACCCATTAAATATAGAGAAAATATGAGAAGAATAACTTTCTTATTAGCTACCCTCCTCCTTCTAGGAGCCTGCAAAGAAGCTAAAAAAGCTTCCGATCGGACCGCCTCCCCCTATCAGGAATTAGCAGATCAATATGCTGAATTTCCCCTGACTACCGATTTGAGTAAACTAACGGAAAAAGAAAAGCAAATGCTCCCTCTGCTTATCGAAGCTGCCGATCAGATGGAAGCGATCTACTGGCAGACAGCCTACGGAGATAAAGAACAACTTTTCGAGGGTATTACAGACTCTGCCCTGCTCAAATACCTTTCCATCAACTACGGTCCCTGGGATAGGCTCGACGCCAACCGGCCCTTTCTCGAAACTGCCGGTCCTAAACCTCTCGGTGCCAATTTCTACCCTCAGGATATGACCAAATCAGAATTCGAAGCTCTTCAGGATCCGCGTAAAACCGACTGGTACAGCATCGTTCGCAGGGATGAAAAAGGGGCATTGAAAGTAATCCCTTACCACGAAGCTTATCCCGAACAAATCAGAAAAGCCGCTTCTCTTTTAAAACAGGCAGCGCAGCTAGCTGAGGACGAAGGTCTGCGCAATTATCTGACTCTCCGTTCCGAAGCCTTGCTGACCGATGATTATCTGAAAAGTGACCTGGCGTGGATGGATATGAAAGACAATACGTTAGACATTGTTATCGGTCCTATCGAAACCTATGAAGACGCTCTGTTCGGATACAAAGCCTCTCACTCGGGACAGATCCTGGTAAAAGATAAAGATTGGAGTAAAAAACTCTCTTTATATGCCCAATATCTTCCTAAACTACAGGAGAATCTCCCTGTACCCGCAGCTTACAAAAAAGAGAAAGCCAACGCAAATCCGGATATGAACGCTTACGACGTCATTTATTATGCCGGTGATTGCAATGCCGGTAGTAAAAATATCGCCATAAACCTACCTAACGATCCCCGTGTACATGCAGCCAAAGGAAGCCGGAAACTGCAACTAAAAAATTCCATGCAAGCCAAATTCGACAAAATGGTAGTGCCTATCGCCCGACTCGTCATCGACCCGGAACAACAAAAACACATTCGTTTCGACGCTTTTTTTGAAAATACGATGTTTCATGAAGTAGCCCATGGCCTCGGCGTAAAGTATACCTTGCAAGGCAACCAGGATGTCCGGGGTGCTCTAAAGGATAATTATACTTCTATCGAAGAAGGAAAGGCAGATATCCTGGGGTTATTCTGCATCACCAAACTCGCGGAGTGGGGAGTGATTCAGAATAAAGACCTGATGGATAACTATGTAACCTTTATCGCCGGTATTTTCCGTTCCTGCCGTTTCGGCGCTGCCAGTGCCCATGGAAAAGCCAATATGATGCAATTTGCCCATTTTATTGAAAGCGGGGCTATTACCCGGGATACAGACAAGGGATATTATACGATAGATTTTGAAAAAATGAAAAAAGACATCGAAATCATCGCCGGTGAATACATCACCCTCGAAGGAGACGGCGACTACGACAAAGCCAGCCAGCTAATTGCAACCAAAGGAATAGTTTCCCCTATCCTTCAAAAAGATCTGGATCGTATCGCCCAGGCAGGAATACCCAAAGATATTTATTTCCAGCAAGGGCTTCAGACACTCGGCCTGTAAGGCAGTTTGTAAAGTCACTCCCTTCGTCGCTGAAAATTTATTAAGTTTATAGTTCCCTGCAAAATTCCCCTTTCGTGGAACTTCCGACCGGTCGCCCCTGCAACTGTAAAAAGTGTTGCAGGGGCGATTTTATAAACGAAATAGCGATCAGAAAGAACACAAATCTTTCCTTTCCGAACGATTTCCCTGGTATAAAAAAAACTTCCAGTGTATTTATTTGTTACATTCTTAACAAATAAACTAGATATTTTTAGGAAAATTATGACTTTCTTGGCGAATTTTATTATTTTTGAAAGCGTGAATGAACAATAACCACTACTAACTAAATTTACATTTGTATATGAAGAAATTCAATCTCTTCCTTATCTTTTTTATGACCACAAGTAGGCTGGTACTTGGACAAATGGATATTAATGCGGTAAACAAACCCGTCGAACTCTTAAATTCAGCTAATGAAGACATTGAAAACGGTAATTATACCGATGCCGTACAGAAACTTTTGGCAGCCATTCGTTTAGAGCCCAAAATCCGGGAAATGTATTTGTCCCTGAACACAGCCTGTTCCCATACCAATCAAATCTCTATCTTAAAACAGTATTTAATTAAGGCTAAAGCTATATTCGAAGAAGACGATGAAATCTGTTATTATCTAGGTAACATTTATCAAAACGAAAACAATTTTCAAAAAGCGATCGCTGAATATAGCCTGGCTATCAAATATGCTCAGAAAAACGGAGAAGATTTCGGATTGGTCTATGCTTACTACCAAAACAGAGCCAGTTGTTATCTGAAGATCAACGAATGTAGTAAATCTATCCCGGATTTCACTTATGCCTTAAAATTGAACCCTGATAACGGGGCTATTTATGCAAACCGGGGCATAGCTTATTATAAAACAGGAAAGAAAACAGAAGCCTGTAAAGACTGGCGAAAGGCCCAAAGCTTAGGGATTCAGAGTGCCGGAACTTACGTACGCCGGTATTGCAGATAAGCAACATCCCCCCGACGGTAAAACAAAACCCTCTCATCGGTAAACTTTCGATTTTATACAGACCGATCAGAGGGTTTCTTTTTCATTTATCGTCTTACCGTTGTTTCAATGAAGCAGCACCCGAAACGTGAGAGGTCACCTTGGGATTGCCCGAATAACTGACATGAGCAGCTCCCGAAGCTTCTACTTCGAGCGTTTCGGTTACATTTACCGACGCATTTGAAGCCCCTGAAGTAGCCAAAGCCAGATTTTTCAAAACGAAATTTTCCAGATTCGCTTTCGACGCCCCCGATAATTCGATCTCCCCGCTGTCTGCCTCTCCTGTCAAGGCCAGCTTTGCAGCCCCGCTAATTTCTACCTCAACCTCAGGAACCTCAACATTCAACTGTAGTTGTGAAGCCCCTGACAAATCGATCTTTCCGATCTTTACCACCTTGAAATTACCATCCCAAACAGCCGTAGCTGCTCCGCTCAAGTCAAATTTTACCGTTTGAGCCGTAAAATCACCCGTTCCTTTCAATTTACATGCCCCACTAAGCAGAACTTCTTCCAGGGAGGAACAGACGATTTCAGCTGTAAATTTTTCATTTTTAGAATGTTTCTTAATCCGGCCTTTAAAGCCAACCTTTACCGTTCCTCCCCAATTTTCAAACACCAGATTATCTTCATAATGAGACGGAATACTCAATGTGACACCTGTATCCTCTCCTTGCCGGATTGTAATATCGAATGCCCCGGAAATATCCAATCCCGTAACCCGCTCTCCCTGGAAACGGGAAATTTTCACTTGTTCCTGGGCTACGCCCATACCGATCGTCCCCCAGCATACGAATAAAAAGAATAAAATTTTACGCATAGTTTTCTATTTAAATGGTTAGTCCAAAACTTCGCATCAAAGGCATCCCAAAAGTCTGTTCAATTTCCCGCCTCTAATCTCTAAGACGATTGAAAACTTATAATATTACAACTCAATCCGTTTTTATAATTTTTGCGGGATTTACCCGGGCCGCTTTCCAGGATTGCCAGATTACCGTAAGTATCCCCACGGCCAGCACGATAAAAGCTGCTGCGATAAATATCCAGACAGTCAGTTGTGGCCGGAATGCATACTGCATTCTCCATTGTTCGATCAGGTATAACGCCATCGGTAATCCGATCGCCAACGCGATAGCGATCCACTTGATAAAGCGGATACACAACAATCCGACAACTTGTCTTTGTGTAGCCCCATTGATCTTACGCAAACCGATTTCCTTCATCCGGCTTTCCACCGAATACCAGGCTAAACCGAATAATCCCAAAGCAGTCAGGAACAAACTGATCCATGAAAAAAGTACGACCATTTGCAACACCCTCTGCTCCTCTTGGTGCAGATCCTCATACATTCCGGCCATAGTCCGAAATTTTAATCCTTCCTCATCTCCCGAAATTTTTTTCCATAATTCCTTTATTTTTTGAATAGCCACCGACATACTTCCTTCCTTTATCTTTACCAAAGTGTTGTATGAAGTGGAATTATATTCGATTAAAAGGGGTTGAATCTGTCGACTCAGGTTATCGATAACAAAATCCTCGACAACCCCGACAATTAAATGCTCACCATTACATACCAACCGATAATTCACCGGTTCCTGAATCGCCATTTTTTTTACAAATGCTTCGTTCACCAATACAGCATCGTTAGGCGCCGAGGGAGAGAATCCTTTTCCCTTCACTAATTTCAGTCCGAAAAACGGTAGAAAACGCTCATCTCCCCCCATAATCATCGCACTTATTCCTCTGGCAGAGAAAGCCCCGCAACTCAATATATCGCTGGAAGTATAATCTTCAACTTCAGGAATCACCTGCAACTGTCCGGTAAATTGTTTCCATTGTCCGCCCTCCGGATGGTTTGCATATAAACTCAGGATCCGGTCACTATCCGGACGGACATGTCCCACGTAATCCATTTGTTGTGCGATTCCCAACACCATAACAACCAATACGACCGAAATAACGAATTGTGCCACCACCATTCCCGTAACCAATTTAGGACGTTGCACCAATCCGGTTTTCATCATATCGTTCAGTGAATTTTTGCCGATCCTTGAAAAAATATACAAAGAAGGTCCCAAAATAACTATAACCAGTAAAATCAACATCAATCCTCCCGAAATCCCTTCTACCAAATCGCTCAAAACCAGGTCTGCTTTCATAAATCGATTGAAAGCGGGCAAGCACCCCTTGATCAGTAAAACAGCGATAACCAAAGCAATAGCGGCCTGTATCGAAGTTTCTGCTATCAATTGGCCACGTATTTCCTGTCCGGTCGCTCCGAAAATCATTTGCTGGTTGGTATTTTTAAGGCGTTGCAATGATTTCGTCATACTGATGTTGATATAGTTAAAGCAAGCAATCACCAGAATAGCGATAGCGATACTTCCGGCTAAATACAGGGCAACCCGATCGCGCGATTTAATAAAACCGATTTGCTGATCACCCGAAAAATACACCTGACTCAACGGTCTTAACTGTTGTTTTCCCTGAATATCGTATTGTTTCCGATAGGTCTCGTCCTGATTCAGTTTTTTTTCCAGTTTATCTTTCCGGCCCTCTTTCCCCAGTTTCAGGAAGCTATAATAGCTATTCATCCAGGATACACGGGTAAGTGCATAATCGGATTCCGGTAAATGGATCAATAAATCATATTGCAGATAACTTTTGCTTTTGTCGTCCACAATCGCTTTTACCATATAGGCCTTTTCTTCCTCCACATTTTGTAATCGTCCATCTTTGAGGTACTGGCTATAGCCCACTAACAACAACGTCTCTCCTAAAATATTTTCGCGTCCGAAATTCTTCCGGGCAAAAGAGCGGGTAACAGCTACACCCGAAGGATCCCGTAAAGTCTCTTTCAGATCTCCAGCCAAAAGTTCAGGCTGAAACAAATCGGCGAAATTAGGAGTAACTGCATAAATAGCAGCATAAGGTATTGTTTCACCACTATTCTTTTTAATCTGTTTGTGATCGTCATGGCACACACAGATATCTTCGACTTCCGGGAAAGAACGCTGAATAGCGACGGCACGCCCTCCATTAAGGGTATGGTTGGCCATAACTTCTTCATTACTATAATATACGTTCTGCTCTTGTAATAAATACCATTGCCCTCCTCCTTTCACCACATGAGCTATATTATACTCGTTAGCTACAAAACCAATCAATAAAACACTACATGTCAAGCCAATAATCAAGCTCAACATCGAAATTACAAAATAAATTTTATTTCTCGCCCAGGAACGAAAAATCATTTTTAATGAAATAGAAAACATAAAAAATTCATATCTTTTTAACCGGATAATAACCAATTATATGCCAATTTATTAATCATCTGTTAATCAAATAGATAATCCCGATTTCTATTTTGAATATGTAAAAAAACGAGACAACAATGTAAAAAAAATAGACAATCCGATTCAAGAGCAAAACAATTAACACATTGAATATAAGCGACTTAATTATTTGGCACAATAATAGTATAGAGAAATACAAAATTCAATCTTCAATCTTATGATAAAAATAGAAAATTTAAGTAAAGTGTTCCGCACGGAAGAAGTGGAGACTACTGCATTAAATAACGTCTCGCTGGAAGTAAAAAAAGGAGAATTCGTAGCGATCATGGGCCCTTCCGGTTGCGGTAAATCTACCTTACTGAATATCATCGGCCTGCTGGATAATCCGACAGACGGGAAGTATTATTTCGACGGCGAAGAGGTAGGACACCTAAAAGAGAAACAGCGTACTCAGGTACGTAAAGGAAATATCGGTTTCGTATTCCAGAGTTTCAATCTGATCGACGAACTGAATGTATATGAAAACGTCGAATTGCCTTTGATCTATCTGAAGAAGAAAGCCAGTGAAAAGAAAGAGATTGTATCCCATATTCTCGACCGGATGAACATCAGCCACCGGGCCAAGCACTTTCCGCAGCAATTATCCGGCGGACAGCAACAACGTGTAGCCATTGCCCGTGCCGTAGTAGCAAGTCCCAAATTAATCCTGGCCGACGAACCGACGGGTAACCTGGATTCACGTAACGGTACGGAAGTGATGAACCTACTGACCGAATTGAATCAGGAAGGTACGACCATCATAATGGTGACTCACTCCCAGCACGATGCCTCCTATGCTCATCGGGTAATCAATCTTTTCGACGGGCAGATCGTCACCGAAACTTGTGGTGTGAAAGATTAAAGCAACGGACCTTTCTATAAACAACCTCCGGGAGAACAGGAAAAACTTCCGGAATTCATTATCTTTATTCTTTTAGGGAAGTCAGGCCGGTCGATAATTATTATATTTGCATAGCTATAATTTTCCATATGACAAAACAAGGTACCATCCTCATTGTTGACGACAATAAAGGTGTATTGGCAGCCATCGATATGCTGCTCAGCGGCACTTTTAAAAAAGTGATCACCATCAGTAATCCCAACCGGATTCCTGCTATGCTGGAAACGGAAAATATCGATGTCGTATTGTTGGACATGAATTTTTCCAGTGGTATAAATAATGGAAACGAAGGTATTTTCTGGCTGGGAGAAATACGGAAAATAAGCAACGATCTACCGGTCGTCCTATTTACAGCTTATGCAGACATCGAACTGGCCGTAAAAACAGTGAAAGAAGGGGCTACCGACTTTGTCGTCAAACCCTGGGATAATGCCAAACTGATAGCGACCCTTTTGTCTGCCTACCGCTTACGCCAATCCCAGACAGAAGTAAAACAACTCCGGGAAAAGGAAATCGAACTAAAAAAACAACTGACTTCGGGCGAAGAGTTGATCTGGGGCGATTCTCCGGTCATGCAGCAACTACATCGGCTGATCGAGAAAGTAGCTTCTACGGATGCCAATATTCTGATCACCGGCGAAAACGGTACAGGCAAGGAAATGATTGCCAAGGAACTGCACAGACTTTCCAAACGGAATAAGGAAGTCATGATTGGTGTAGATATGGGTGCGATCACAGAGACTTTGTTCGAGAGCGAATTGTTCGGTCACGTGAAAGGAGCCTTTACAGACGCCAAGGAAGACCGCGCCGGTAAATTCGAAGCAGCGAACAAAGGTACTTTATTCCTGGACGAAATCGGTAATCTGACCTACTCCCTTCAATCCAAACTACTGGCGGCAATCCAAAGCCGGCAAATCACGCGGATCGGTTCCAATAAACCCATCGACATAGATATCCGTCTGATTTGTGCCACCAACAGTAATCTCCAGAAAATGGTTGCCAGGGGTACTTTCCGCGAAGACTTGCTTTATCGGATCAATACCATTCACATTGAGATCCCTCCTTTAAGGGAAAGAGGTAACGATATCCTCCAGTTAGCCGAATCCTTTCTGCGTAAATACGGATCGAAATATAGTAAAGGGCAACTGTACTTCACCAAAGATACTCAAAGTAAATTGCTGGAATACTCCTGGCCGGGTAATGTCCGGGAATTACAACACGCCATTGAGAAAGCAGTGATTATGTGTGATGAAGAGACATTAAAACCTTGTGATTTTTTCTTCAAGCCCAATAACGAAGTGCCGGCCAATAGTTCCAAAACCCTGGAAGAGATGGAAAAAGAGATGATCTGCAAAGCGATCGAGCACCATCATGGTAATATCTCCGCTATTGCCAGTCAGCTGGGTATCACCCGCCAAACCCTTTATAATAAGATGAAAAAATTCGGACTATAAGATTTCATCGTCATTCCATTGAAAACGCGAACCTTTTAATCTGATCTCCCATGTACCGCATTCTCAGTTCTCTCCTGGCTATCGTCATTCTATCTATCGTTTCCTGGCAAGCTTTCCGGGAAGGAAACTATTTAGGAGGAGCCCTGGCTGCTGCGGGAATCATCGGGCTGACCGGGTTGATATTCTATTTTATCAATACGACCAACCGAAAGTTAACCTATTTTTTCAGTGCTTTGGAAAATGACGATTACACCATACGTTTTGTCGAAAACGAAGGTATGCAATCGGAACGTTTGTTAAACCATATCCTGAACCGGATCAAAAGCATCATACAGAATACCCGGATCGAAATACAGCAGAAAGAACGGTATTATGAGTTGATCTTAAACAGTATCAGCTCGGGAGTGATCGCCTTAGACGATAACGGATTCGTACTTCAATTGAACCGATTTGCCCTAAAACTCATCGATCTGGAAGTTTTCACCCATGTCAGCCAGCTTAGAAAAGTTTCTCCTGTTCTGGTCGAAGCATTTAAAGAAATCCGTCCGGGTGAAAACCGGAGAGTGACTTATACCAACGAACGGGGAAGTATCCAACTGCTGATCACTGCCAGTGGTATCACAGTCAACGGAAAACATACCCGGCTTTTAGTGATCAACGATATCGAAAATGAAATGGACGAGAAAGAAATCGACTCGTGGATCCGGCTGATCCGGGTACTAGCCCATGAAATTATGAACTCGATCGCTCCGATCACTTCATTAAGCGACACTTTATTAGAAATACATAAAACGAATCCGGCAGCCCATACGCCCGAAACGATCAGGCAAAATACCATCAACGGCTTGCAGGTGATCAGTGAAACCGGTAAAGGATTGGTTTCCTTTGTAGAATCCTACCGGAAATTTACCCGTATTCCCCAGCCGGAAAAGGAAATCATAGAATTAAACGAATTTATCCAGCGAATGATCATCCTTTGCAGTATGGAACCGAACTTCTCGGCGATCACGATCCAAACCCAATTAACGCCCGAAAACATCCGGGTCTATGCCGACCCCAACCTTTTAGGCCAGGTCATGCTCAATCTGATGAAAAATGCCATACAAGCCTTACAGAACCGGGAAAATCCGATACTGCGGGTTGTTGCGGAACAACTACCAACCGGCAATATCCGGCTTCAAGTCATCGACAATGGCCCGGGAATTCCTTCAGATATGATCAACGAAATCTTTGTTCCCTTCTTCACGACTAAAAATGAAGGTACCGGTATCGGTCTGAGTATTGCCCGTCAAATCATGCGTGCCCACGGAGGCAATCTCAAAGTAAGCTCTATTCCGGATAAAGAAACAGTCTTTACCCTGGTATTATAACTATTCGTTCTTCAAAACGTCGACCGGATTTATTCGTGCTGCCCGGAAAATTTGCCAGGTAACGGTCAGCAAGACAAATACGACACAGATAACGGCCACGCCCAAATACAAGCCGACAGGTAATTCGGTACGATAAGCAAAACCCCTCAACCACAAAGTCATCAGGTGATGTGCTATCGGAAGTCCGATTGCACAGGCCAATAAAATCCGTCCCAGGAACTGCCGGTCGAGCAGCAGAATAATTTGCCCGACACCGGCGCCGTTCACTTTTCGCAAAGCCACTTCTTTACGTCGGCTTTCAGCCATAAACATCGAGAAGGCCAGGATACCCATCCCTCCCACCAAAATAGCGATGGCAGTAAAAATATGGATCATTTTCACATCGCCACTGACCAGAGGAAAAGAAAACAGATCGAAAAACTGTTTATCGACTTGCAGACAATTTTTATTTCTAAGGTACTCTTTATCTGTAGCCTTTTTCACATCGAACAGCCAATCAGCCACCCGGACATATTCCTCTATTCCCGGAAATTCTTTTGCGGCATAAGGAGCTGTAGGAGCACTGGTATAGGAAGACCAATTTTGGTCATACTTACTTTTCAAAGTCACCCGATAGATCTGATCTGCATGTTGATGAAAACGGTCTGTTTTCCATTCTTTCACGACATGCATATAAATTAACAAGACCGACGTAAAAGCTATAGTAAACCCCACCACATTAATAATCGCATAAATCTTATGACGCAAAATCCTGCGTCCGATCATTTTCAAATATTCCCGAATCATACTATTTCATTTATATCTGTCCATTATTCATTTTTCAAAGCTTTCACCGGATTGGCCAATGCAGCTTTCCTGCTTTGCCACAAAAGAGTAAAAAATGCCACTCCTCCAGTGACCAGGAAGGCTGCAGCAAATAACCACCACGCTAAAGAAGCACATTCGATAAAGTTCTCTCTATATATTTCAATCACCCACCAGGCAATAGGAACCGCAACAACGAAACTACCCAGGATCAGGACAATAAAACGCCTGAACAATAAAAGTAATATCTCATGGGGTGTCGCTCCATTTACTTTCCGGATCCCAATTTCACGGAAGCGTTGCCGGATATCGAAATAAGCAAAGCCGAATAAACCGATCGAAGAAATAAAAATAGCCAAAAGAGTAAATATAATCGTCACCTCCGCCATTTTTTTATCTTTCGTATACAACGCCCGTACCTCATCCTCAAAAAAATAATATTCGAGTTCTCCCGGTCCTTGTGTCTTCTGATACAGTGTGTTCAACAGGCTGATGACTTCTTTTTCTTTTCCTTTTGTCACCTGCATCTGGTAAGGACAATCCTCCCGGTCATCGAAATAGACCATGATCATCGGAGCTATAGGAACAGCCAAATGATCTACCCGGAAGTCCTCGACCACTCCGATCACTTTCCATCCTTTCCCCCAATACTGGGATTCCAGTTCTGCCTCCCCGAGAGAAGTAAACCCGAACATTTTCAGGGCCGTCTCGTTGAGTACAACCTTTTCCTCCCGGTCTTTATCTTTTTCAAGATCGAAGAAACGGCCTTCTTTCAGTTTTAATCCGTACAAAGTCAGGTATTCGGGAGTCAGGCCCACCAATCGGCAGGAAATATAATCCCCACCCCCTCTGGTATTTTTCCAGGGCATACTGCCACCATCCAATAAGGATTGTCCGGAGCAGGATTGCTGAATATAAGGACACTTCTGAATTTCATCAATCACATAATCTATCCGTTCCCGATGCTGATCCTGACGCGCTTTCTCTTTTTTCCACCTATTCTCACGCTCCGTGGCATCCTCTACCCACAAACTTTCGATAGGAAGACTTTTAAATAGCTTGGCATGCACGATATTCTCCTGATTGATCCCCAAGTCTTTATTCAACATAAAATCCAATTGCCTGATAAAATAAAAAGAAACAATCAGCATGATCAGCGTCATCACATACTGTATCCCTAATAAAAGATGACGGGTAAAATTCTGACTCTTAGACACTCCCGATGTTTTCACCGCCATCGCAGGCTGAAGTTTCCGGTATTTCCACAGGGAATATAAAGAGACGATTCCCGGAACCAGAAGCAAGATCCCAACACACAAAAACGAATCGAACCGAATATCCATACGAACCGGTAACCCCATTTCTTGCTCAATCCATCCTGCCAGGCCACCAATAACTACGACAGCCAAAATTACCCCTCCGGTCACCATGATTATATTTTCCAACCAAAAATCCAGCCAAAGATTCGGACTTCCCTCTCCGAGTACTTTCTTCACTCCCAGTTCTCTATTTCTTCTCAACAAAGCAACCTGATAGATATTCATATAATTGACCAGGCTGATCGACAGAATTACCCATCCGGCAATCCATAATATCATCAGTGAGTGTTTGTTGCCATGCCGTAATAAAGTAAAGACATCGGAAACGATCCCGGTATTGAAATACAATCCCTCGAACGGAATGAAATCATAATTGAAATGCTGGGAACCATAAAATTTCTCCGGAAGCAATTTTTCTTTTACCGACTGTATACCGACTTTTTCCTTCAATACGATAAATTCGCTCATCATACGGCTAAACTCGGGGCGGTCCGGAATCAACACATCAAAACGAAAAGAACTGTTCACCGGAATGTCTTTCAAAATTCCGGTTACGGTATAGTCTTTGTTTCTGAATTGGATTTTTTTACCCAACGGATCCTGTTCGCCGAACATCTTCCGGGCAAAAGAACGGGTGAGCAACATATCTGTCGTTTGCTGTAAAGCCGTAGCGGTATCTCCTACGACCAACGGAAAATCGAAAACCTGAAAAAATCCGAAGCCGGTAAATAAAACATCGGCTTTGTAAAGCCGGTTCTCTACCGACAGTTGTTCTCCGTCAAAAGCGCTCACCCGGGTACGGGCCTCCACTTCCGGGTAATCCGCCAACCGGTCACTACAATTAATGATCTCACTCAGGCAGGGAATATCGATCTCAGAAGCCTGAGAAACCGTACAATAAATCCGGTGGTAATTCCGTTGAGCGGTATCGGTCGTATATTCCAGCCAAACATATTTTACAATCACGATAAAACAGGCTAATCCCAATCCCAACCCCAGAATACTGATACAAGAACACAAACGGTTCGACTTCAAGGCCCTGAAAGCAAAAAGGATCCTTTTCGGAATACTGTACATCATTCTCTTATTTTAGATCGTTCACTCATTTCGCAACGTTTTGACCGGATTCAGGGAAGCTGCCCGATAGCTCTGCCCTCCTACCATCAAAATAGCGATCAAACAAGCCGTCACACCTACCCCAAGGTATACCCATACCTGTTGTGAAATATGATAGGGATAGGTAGCCAGCCAACGATTGATCAGATACCAGGTTATCGGAACGGCAATGGCAAAGGCAAGAATAACCCACTTCAAAAATCCCCATATCAACATATTCAACACATCCCTTACTTTGGCACCGTTCACCCGGCGCAACCCGATTTCTTTCAGACGTTGCTGAATAAAATAAGTAGACATCGCCAAAATTCCCATAATGGCCAGCATGCATGCGATCACTGTAAAATAACCGATCATACCGACTGCCCTGTCTTCTGTTTTATACCATTCATCGATCGTCTGGTCCATAAAACCGGAGTCGAAAAGGTCGTTCCCGATAAAACGGATGTAGGTATCCTTTATTTCCTGATAAGTCCGGCCAGGATTTTGCCGGTCTATTTTCACTAAAATCTTCCAGGGATATTCCTCTTTCCCCAAAGGAACCATATAGGCCAAACCCATTTTATGCCGTAAATCCCGGAAATGAAAATCATCGACAATACCTCTAATCCGCCAATTCTTCAACCCCGCGAGATTTTGAAAATCCTGAGGTTTTTCTCCTAGTTCAAGTTCTTTTACTGCTGTCCGGTTAATCCATATTCCCCAATCCGCTCCTGTCGGCTCTACATGCAAACCCAGTACATGAAAAAAAGCGGAGTCGATTTTAAATACTTGCCAACTTAGAGACCTTTCGCCTACTTTCATCGAATTATTATTTCCACCGTCTAAAGGCGATCCTTGACAAAAAGAAAGATTAACTACTCCGGGGATCCGCATCATTTCACTCCGTAAAGCATCCTTCTGGGAAGGATCGACCACGTTGTCCAGGTAAATGACATTTTCCCGATCGAATCCCAGTTTATAATTCCGTAGATAATAGGCTTGCAGTAAGATGGTAAACGTAGCAATCGTCAGAGCTATTGCAACGACATACTGGAAACAAATCAATATATTTCCATAAACGCTTTTCATCCTCTTTTTAAATATCCCTTTTACAACTTCTATAGGTTTGAAGCGGGTTATAATCCAGGCAGGTACAAGACCGACAAGACCTCCGAAAAACAGAAGCGACAGAAGAAATATAATTCCGTTACCCCAGGTCAACATATCCCGATAAAACAAACGGGTGTCGAAAATCTGTTCAAAAAAGGGCATCAAAATCCAGGAAAATACCAAAGCGATCGCAAACGAAAAAGTACACAGAATCAATGATTCTACGACAAACTGCCAAAACAAGGTCGTATTATTGATTCCTAACAATTTTTTGATAGCCGCTTCTTTGGCCCGATTCGTAGTCTGAGCAATGGAAAGGTTATTGTAGTTTATTAAAGCCAATATCAAAATCAATAAAGCGATTACGGACAATCCCACCAGGGTTGTTTTGCTGTTTCCCTGTGTTTTGCTATTAGATGTCTTTCCTCCCCAATATACCGCACTCAATGGTTCAAAATCCAGTTTACTACTAAAACCATCACGATATTTCCAGTAAGTACTCTTAAAATCCCGCAGGATAATGTCCTTTTTTGAAACGATATCCGTACCCGGATAAGTCAGGAGATATAATCCGAAAGAACTATTACCGTTTTCTTCCAATATCCGTGGCATTTCCCAAATATCTGCCAATAGACCGAAACGGACAAATCCTTCTGTAACCCCAAAATGAGTATTATAAGGAAGATCTTCCATAACGCCTGTAACGATCAGCCGATGTTTACCGTTGATAACAATTTCTTTTCCCAGAATATCCTCAGAACCATAAACTTTATGGGCAAAAGAACGCGTCAGTACAATATTATTCTTATCGAGTAACACAGTAGCAGGATCGCCTTTAATCAAGGGAAAGGAGAACATCCGGAAAAATGAAGAATCGATCAGAGCTGTTTGCATCAGGATTTTTTCCTGATGAGGAATTTCTACCATATAGTTCTGATTATAATATCTTGTATAACATTCGATCTCAGGATATTTACTTTGCAGTTCGCTACCAATCACAGCCCCCCAATACGATCCCTCTTCATCGACCACCCGATAAATCCGGTCTTTATTTTGATGAAATTGGTCTACCGATAGTTCCTGACGAATATAAACACTCAACACCAGTACAAAAGTCAATGCGATAGCAAATCCCAAAACCGTAATAGCAAAATAAAGCTTATTGTGAATCAGGTTGCGTACAAATAATTTAATATCGATCATAGGAATATGGATTTTACCCTAGATCCACAATCGACATGCCAATTTAACTAATAAATTTATATTCAGATATTTATCAAATAAACAGCACCTTAAATCTGTCAAAAAAACAGACAATACTTGTATAATTTATTGACAAACGTGTTGGAAGAATTATTTCATACCCAAAACTTGACGGGCAAAATCGAAAGTTTGTTGTCTGACTTCAGGAATAGCTTTCGACGATAAACCACAGGCAATAACGTGTACGCCTGCATTCGGAAAAGCAACGGCCCGTTTCTCGTCTTTAGGAGTTCCTAATTCGTCGAACATGTTCAACGCCGCTTTAACTTCTATCGTCTCATCCTGATGATCGGAATCTTTGTAATAATAACCTAAAAAAACAGGCTGAGAGACTTTTTCGAATTCCCGTCGGTTCATTCTCATATCCAGCAGTTGCTGTAAATAAACCTGTGCTTCCAAGCGGTATTTACAATACCAGTATTTACAATCTTCACTATCTGCCGGATCATCCGAAACGGCATATTTCCCTCCATGTACGGCCCGGCTGATCTGTAATCCCCAGGGACCGCTCAACAAGGGGGCCATAGGATTTTTAATTTTAATATTCGGTGAATATAAGATCAGGGCATCCACCAGCCTGGGAAAATCGGCCGCTAACATCAAAGCTAACGTACAACCGGTGGATGTCCCCATTATAATAACTTTCTTCCCCAATTTGTGAGCGATCACCAAGGCTTCTTTAGCCGAATTGTAAAGATTAGCCGGCGTCATACCGAGCATAGCCTCCGTACCTTGCAAGCCGTGGGCCGCCAGCCGGGGAAGATAAGCATTCACTCTAAATTCTTTTACAAAATCGGATATGATCGGCTGGCCTTCGAAACGGCTGGCCGTAAATCCATGCAGATAAAGCAATACGTAGGTTGTAGGCCGAGCAACCGAATCTCCCCATAAAATGATTCCCTGATTATCGGGCTTCACCGGTAACCGAGCCTCCCTGTCCTGCACATACTCACTGATACGGTCGATTCCAACCGGTAGATCCGGTAGGTCCGTATTCAATTCCGTACGAGGTAGCCGGGGGCCCGCCCAATAGGCAATGCCTAAAACAACAAGGATCAGTAAAGGTATCATATAACGTCGCTTCATCATATCCTCTTCTACTTTTCGTTTTCCCTCACTTCTTCCAGCAACATTTCCATGGCTTTAGAGGCTGCCTTCGCTATATTCCTTTCGCGGGTAAACGAAAAAGTGAACAATTTTGCATAACTCTTCCGGGGTGTCGCTACTCCGATCCAAACCGTCCCTACCGGTTTCTCCGGCGTGCCACCTCCCGGTCCTGCTACGCCTGAGGTCGACACCGCATAATCTGCTCCGGTGATCTTTCTTACTCCTTCGGCCATCTGTAATACCACAGCCTCACTCACAGCTCCTTCCCGTTCCAAATCTGCGGCATTCACTCCCAATACATTTACTTTCACCTCATTCGCATAGGAAACTACACTTCCTTTAAAATAATCCGAACTCCCTGCAATAGAAGTGATCAAATGAGCGATGTAACCTCCTGTACAACTCTCGGCCGTGGCCATAGTGACTTTCTTATTACGCAACAGTTCGCCTAATTGTTTCTCCAGAACGTCGTCTCCCTCGGCATATCTCACGTCCTTTAATACTTCTTTCAGGCTTTCGTAACATTCATCCAGGTGTTTTACACTTTCCCCTTTCGCCGTAATACGTAATCTCACCAGTCCCGGAGAAGGAAGATAAGCCAATTTCAATCCCTCTTTTAAGGCATCTTCCCAATTTTCCAGCATTTGTGCCAATTGGGATTCTGGGACATCGTATACTTTCAGCATCCGGTATTCCAATTGTAAATGCGGATACTTCTTTTTCAATTCCGGCATCACGGAAGTATCGATCAAATGTTCCATTTCGAAGGGTACTCCCGGTAAAGAGATCAGTGACTTCCAGCCTTTTTCGAACCACATTCCCGAAGCTGTACCTTTATCATTACGTAAAATCCGGCAATTATCCGGCAATAAAGCCTGGGAGCGATTTCCTTCGTTCATAGTCAATCCTCTCCTCTTCAACATTTCTTCGAGCCGAGCGAATACTTCCTCGTTCATTTTCAACTGTGAACCGAAATATTCAGCGAGTACCTTTTTAGTAACATCGTCCTTCGTGGGTCCCAAACCTCCGGTTACGATGATCAAATCCGCCTCAGACATCGCATATTCCACCGTCTCATAAATCTCGTCCCTCTTATCCGGGATCGATAAAATCTCTGTAATCTCTACCCCCATATCGGTCAAACTCCGGGCAATATATTGCGAATTCGTGTCCAGAATTTGTCCCATTAAAATTTCATCCCCTATGGTTATAATAATCGCTTTCATCAGGTCAATATTTCATTATCTATTCAATCCTTTGCTATCATGCCTCCTGCAAACAAATTTTATACCAACCCCCAACCGATTCTTCCGTAAAATTCAGTCCGGGAATTAAATTGGTTTATAAAGTGCGTCAAGAACCTTAAGTGATGAAGGAGCACCTCTAAATGGATCCGTGTCACTTCGTTTCTGGTCAATGTCGCCTTGCAGGCTCCTGATTGGCGAACCTGCGGTTCTGAAAGGGATTTTTTTACCCGGAACGAAGTTCCACCACTCAGCGTAGCACTAACCAGAAACCGTAGCCTTTACTGATCTTTTCTGTCAAACCAGAAAAACCTGCTCATTTTTCGGTAATTCCTTTCCACTGGTCTGTACGGAAGGGAGAAGCCAGCAAACCGGCGCTATTTACGAGGTTGTCGTCATAAGGATTATTGCTCCAACCGTAACGGACAGCTACCGGATTCGGTACTTTCTCACTGAAAACAACGACTTTATTCCCATCGATGTAAGCCTTTGCCCATACAAATTTCCGATCAGCTCCGGCAATGGAAAAACCGTTGACATACCCATAACGGTTACGATCGCTGGTCGTCAATCCGTCGCCGACATTCCCGAATGTCAGGATCACTTTCTCTCCCTCCACTTTCATAGACTTATAAACGGGACCTTCTCCCAAAACAGGTTGTCCGTAAGCAACCTGCAGAGCTGCTTTCGCCAATCGTTTCCCCACCTCCTGTTTATTTTTGGGATGAATATCGAAAGCCTCACCGATATCGGTAATAACGGCTTGTCCGGTCTTCGGCAAACTCAGGGTCATATTCTGTGCTTCACGAAGTTCTGCCCAATCGCTGTCTTTCGGCTGATCTTCCACCGCCATAAAATTAGCTAATTGTACCCACAGAAAAGGGAACTCATATCCCCACTGCTGCCGCCAATCGTTTATCATGGCCGGAAACAACGTACGATATTGATAAGCTCTGCCCGCATTATTCTCTCCCTGATACCAGATCACCCCTTTTATCCCATATCCGATCAAGGGATGCACCATCCCGTTGTACAACAAGGAAGAGAAGCTATTCGGACTAATCCCACTGACTTTATACATCGAAGTCACCACCGAAGGCTTATACACCCAATCACCGGCAAGCGAATATCTCTGTCCATCGATTTCCAGGTATACTTCCTCAGCTTTACCGAGGATTCCTCCCAAGCCGCCGGTATCCGTAATGCGAACAGCAATCACATTATTTCCCCCTTTCAGGACACCTGCCGGAATTTCATAAGACCTGTTGGGCATCCAGAAATTCATTTCTCCTACTTTCACCCCATTGACATAGGTCAGGTCTTCGTCATCCACTGCCCCCAGATTTATTCTGGCTTTTTTTCCTGTCACACCCGCCGGCAAATCAATGGTTTTCCGAAACCAAACAATCCCATCTTCGTTCGCCAGTTCTGCCTCCCAGACTTTCGGCACTGCCATCGTCTTCCACCCTTTGGTTTTATAAGCCGGAACATACCATTTCTGAACCAAACCTTTGTCTTTTTTCAAGGCTTCTTTATATAACCTGATATTATCCATCGAATACCCCATCGCTTTCTCCTGATCCTTTCCGGCATATTTTTTATAAGTGTCGTTGGTTTTAACAGCCGTCTCCCAGCTGGTCCAGGTTTCTATATCGGTACCTCCCCAGGAAGTATGAATCAATCCGACAGGCACTCCGATTTCGGGTTGCAATTCTTTACCGAAAAAGTAACCGACAGCCGTAAACAGAGGAGACGTCTGAGGATTACAGGCAGTCCATTCGCAAGGCTCCAGATCGAACTGCTCCTTCGATTGCATATTTTTCGGAACATTCAACAGACGGATATCCGGCAAAGTGGAGGCAGCAATCTCCTGCCCGGCATTTATAACATTATTCAAACCGAACTCCATATTCGATTGTCCGCTACAAACCCAAACATCTCCGATCAATATATTGGTTAAACCGATCGTCTCCTCTGCGGATTCGATCTGCATGTCGTAAGGTCCCCCGGCTTTCATAGCAGGCAATTCCACCCTCCAGATTCCATCCTTCCCGGTTTTTGCCGTTTGCACACTTCCATTCAAAGCGACGGAAATCACTTCATTCTTATCCGCTTTTCCCCACACCCGGATAGGCATATCCCTTTGCAATACCATATTGGAAGAAAAGAAGTGAGGCAGACGTACTTTTGCCTGTAAATCCATACACAGCAACAGCAAGACTCCTAATCCCAAAAGATAAATTCCTTTTTTCATACGATTTTATTAAATGTTAATAAGTAAATCCTGAGCACCGGCCTGTTTCTCTGGCAAAAGAGCAAACAATATGCCTACACCAAAAACAAATCCCAATAATTTTCCACCAACTTTTTTCATACTAAATACCAATTACAACTGAGTGAGTTCACAATAGACCCGATCTATAACATGGGGTAAATTTAAATAATTATTTTTAAAATAACATAGCCCGCGGGGACAGGGCCCTGCGCTATCTTTTCTCTCACAAACACAGTACTTTTTTATTTGCCTATTTTTTCTTATATTTGCTTTAAATTAAAAAGGAAAGGAAATTTATGCGTTATCTCGATCCTAAAGCCGATCTGACTTTCAAACATGTTTTCGGCGAGCATCCCGACCTGGTGATCAGCTTGCTGAACGCCCTGTTGCCCTTAAAACCCAGGCATGAGATCAGGGAGATAGAATACCTTCCGGCCGAACTCGTACCGGAAAATCCTTTACGCAAGAACAGTATCGTGGACGTCCGCTGCCGCGATGCAGAAGGACGTCAGTTTATCGTCGAGATGCAAATGATCTGGTCTCCGGAGTTTCGCCAACGGGTATTGTTCAATGCTTCGAAGGCCTATGTACGGCAAATCGACACCGGTCAGGAATACGAACTGTTGCAGCCGGTATATTCGCTGAATCTGGTAAATGAAGTATTCGAGCCTGAGCTCGAAGGCTTTTATCATTATTATCAGCTAGTACACATGGAACACACTGAAAAAGTGATCGAAGGCCTACACTTGATTTTCGTAGAACTGCCCAAATTCAACCCACATACCTATTCTGAGAAGAAAATGCAAGTACTCTGGCTTCGTTTCCTGACGGAAATCAATGAACATACCCGCGAAGTGCCGCCTGAGCTGTTGGCCAATCCGGAAGTAAAAAAAGCCGTGAACGCCGTAGAAGAATCTGCTTTCACCGAAGCACAGCTTTTGGGTTACGAAAAATTCTGGGATATCATCAGTGTCGAGAAAACACTATATAACAGCGCTATCCGGAAAGGAATGGCAAAAGGAATGGCAAAAGGAATTAAAGAAGGAATGACAAAAGGCATAGAAGTTGGAAGAGCAGAAGGAATTGTGGAAGGTATAGAAAAAGAGAAGCTCGTTATAGCCCGCCAAATGAAAGTAGACGGTTTACCGTACGACACCATATCCAAATATACAGGGTTACCGGTTGAGAAAATTGAAAAAGCGTAACAATAGCTCACTGCCCTGTCCCCGTGAGCTATTGAGGTATGGTGATGGTGAACTTGCTGCCGATTCCCAATTCACTTTCCAACCGGATACTTCCTCCGTATGCACAAACTACTTTGTGGACAAAAGTCAAGCCTAATCCGAAACCGGTAGTTTTGGTCACTTGTTGATTTTTTACACGGTAGAACTGTTTGAAAATTTGCTTCTGATCTTTGGGTGCGATTCCCATACCGTTATCTTCGACGGTCAGCACATAATTGTCACCGATAGTATAAAAGTCAACTTTCACCACGGGATGAGTACCGCCATATTTAATGGCATTATCCACCAAATTAACAACGACATAATTGAAATATATTTTATCTAAACATGGATACTCCAGTCCTTCAGCAATCCGGTAACCCACCCGTGCGTAAGGCCGGATCAATGAAAACATTTCGGTCGTCATTTCCATCTCGAATTTCAGATCGATCACTTCCCGGTTTATCATCAATACAGAAGTCTTTAGAGAAGTCAGCATCGTATCGGTGATATCCGCCATCTTCATCAAACGCGCCTTTACCATAGTCAATTTTGTCGTATCCCGGGGACATAAGACAGAATCTTTCCCCTCCAGAATACCATTTACTACCGAAATCATCGTTGCCAAAGGCTTCTTCAATTCATGTTCCAAATGCGTCATTCCCATCGTTTGTATCCGCGCACTACGCATTGTCATCCGTATCGAACACCACTGCCAAACCAAACAGAAGATAAAACCGATCATGAATATCAATTCAACCCATAAAATACCACTTAAGGCGCGAAAGATAAAGGGAAGCTCGAAAGTAGCTAATAATTGATGTTTATTCTCATACCCTAACTCGATAGGAAGGGTCATAATAGAATTACAATTTTTCTTTAGATTTCCTGTAGATTGTAATTCTTCTCCCTCAATATTCAAAACTTTTAATATGGGATTTTCAGTAATACCTTTTTCTTTTAAATAATCAATATATAATTTATTTAGCCTAAGAACATCAAATAATCCATGTTCACACAAACAATCATAGGTAATCAATTTTCCTAGTTTATCTACCATATCTGGAGATTTGATCGGAATGATACCCTCTTTATTATCATAATACCAATAGAAAGAATCATTTTTTATTAAACTATATGTTAATCTATAATTTTTACCAAAATTCAGACCTTCATCAAATAAATACTTATAGGTGGTATTTAATAAAGCATCATTTGCACTTTCGCGAAACTCCTCCATCTTAATTTCACGCACATGATTCAACCACATCCCTTGTCCCAATAAAACACATATCAATAATATAACAGACAATTGTCCCATCGTTTTCATACTGTTTTTCATTCCTTAGAGTACATTATAGAACAAATTTTTTTTACAAAATTAAGAATCTTTCCTAACTTCGCGTCGTCTTAATCAACAAATATGAAAATGAGAAAAAAAGCCAGAATTTTTATAGGAGGCATTATTTTATTGACTTCCTTGTCTATTAATTTTATGTTTTCTAAAGAATCTACGATTACCAATATTACCTTTGACAATATAGATGCTTTAGCCGAAAAAGAATCCATTGACCCGGACGCAACATGTATATATGTCGGAACTTTCTGTTTTGGTGTAGACGCAGAGGGCCATATAGGAAATCATTTTGGATTAAGTAGTTATAAAGAATAACATTAATTAGAAGGACAATTGATATGAAAAAACTATATTACTTCATCATCCCTGCTCTTCTGCTCGGCAGTTGTCAATCCGATCCGACCTTAGAGACCGAATCTTCTCCGTTAGTACGGACGAAGGTGACAGAGCTTCAATATGCCCAAACAGACAAAATTGATGTGGAGGCATTGAACATTATCTCTCCTTATAAATTTGTAAAAAAAGGAAACTTATATGCTTTTCTTACTCCCAGTAGCGCTTACCGTTTCGCCATTTATAACAGCGAAAACGGAACCGTTACCCGTTTAGTACCGGCAGGCAGAAACGAAGGAGAAGGCATGTATTTTATCAGTATGAACCTAAACGGAGACATCGTTTCGGCATTCGATTTCGGAACTAAAAAGTTCGTGGAAATTAACTTGAACGAATATGCGACTCCGGGTTACCAGCCTACGTTCACTTCCCTCACCGACAACAACAAGACCCCTATCGGAGCCATCCGGATCGGTGACCGCCTGCTGTCGACCGGAGTTTATACCCAAGGCCGTTATTGCATCAGTCAAGCATCCGGAGCCGACACCTATAGTGTAAGTTATCCGGCCTGTGCCGACCCCACTCTGACGGATACGCTCAAAAGTGCATTTTATGCCAGCAATACCTTAGCAGTAAAACCGACGCTCGAACGCTTGGCCTGCGCCAATATGCAAACCGGTTGCCTGGACATTTGTGAAATCAACGGTAACGAACTGATCCGTGTCAATGAAGTGCATCTGACCCCTGCCAAGGTAAAATTCAACCGTCACCGTCCCAAAGGCCGTGGTTTAGTCCATCCGGTCAATTATTCCAAATATCATATTTTCGGGTTCTGTGATCTGGCTGTATCGGATGATTACATCTATGCCCTGTATTCAGGACGGACGCTAAAACAACATAATCTGGACGTCGACAAAGGCAAAACCATACTGGTATTCGACTGGAACGGTTCGCACGTGCGTACTTACCGCCTGGAAAATGCTTGTTCTTCGATCAGCTATAGTGCCGAAGAAAATACCATTTATGCCTTATCTCAGGAAAACAATCATTCCGAGATTATAACACTCCATCTCTAGTGTTGTTGCTATACTATAGAGGAGAGCGAACTTGAAGTAAGATTGTCTGCCAGACTCTCTTCTCAAGTTCCTCTCTATTTTTTATGCCCTTCCTTCAAGAAAAGAGGAGCGAGCGGTAATCGCCGTTTCGTACTTCAATTAATTCCGTTTCTGTGGTAAAGTGATCACACACTTGTTTCCGTTCGGTTTACTTATAAAGCGGATTTTTCCTCCATAACCACCGACCACTTGCTGTACGACAAAGGCCAGTCCCGCCCCGGTGGATTGTTCCGGCTGCCTGTCTCCCGGATCTATTTTCCTGCCATTATCTTCGACTGTCAACATATAATGTTTCTTGTCGGTATAAAATTCGATCCTCACTACGGGGTGAACTCCGGCAGATACAATAGCTTTATCTACCAAACAAAGGATCAGATAATAAAAATATACCTTATCCAAACAAGGATATTCCGCTCCTTCGTCGATTTGGTAACCCACCAGTGCCTGTGGCCGGATCAGAGAAAACAACTCAACGATCATTTCCATCTCCGATTTCAGATCGATATTTTCCCGGTCGATTTTCCATACCGAGGTCTTTAAAGCACTCTGCTGCATATCGATGGTTTCAGCCATTTCCACCAAGTGCGTTTTTATCGTATTCAATTTCAATTCCTCCTCCACAGACAAAGCAATCCCCTCGCATTGCAGCTTACCGTCGATCACTGCCATCCACTCCGTTAAAGGTATCTCTTCCGAAGGTGTCTTCCCCATCATCTGTACCAGTGTCCTTCGTTCAATCCTTTTCGCCACAACCCTTTGCCAAACTAAACAAACGATAAACCCGATCAGGAAAATCACCTCCACCCACAAGATATCGTTCAGTCCCCGGCCGACCGTCTGCTCGAATCCATGATTTTCCATTTCACGTACCCGATACAACCAAATTCCCTGTCCCAGTATTATACAGATCAGTAATCCCAACGATATACGTCCCAGTATTTGCATCTTATTCTTCATACCATCCGTCTATAGAATATTTTTTACAAACTTAAGAATTTTTCTTAAGTTTGTATATATTAAATTTACAAGTATATTTTCCCTCTACAAGGATGCAAAACCGATGTACGCAAAATCCCTTTCTGAATTTGCCGGTATCCTACTTCTTTCCGACTTTATTCAAACCCATATCCTTTTTTGATAAAAGCTTTTACCAGTATCACCTTTTCTCCCGGTGTTTCATTTATAATCCGGTAAGTAGCGGCAGCAGCAGGAATTACAAACGTTTCGGCATAATTAAAGCGTTGCCTCATTCCTTCGCGAGTCTCCACCCTTACTGCTTTCCCTTCCACCACCATCCAAACCTGGCAACTCCCTTCGGTTTCTACTTCCACCGCATCTTCGACGGTATACCGATGGACATCGTAAAAATGCTTTTCATGGGTCGGCAGATGTTCGAGTGTATAATGTTCGTTTTTTTCCAATACCTCGGGATGACAAACCAATTCTTTTGCCACCCGTTCTCCCTTCCGTTCGAAATAGAGGTTATCCATTCCCCGCTGTACATTCAACGGACGGGGTTTCCCATTCAAATCCAATCGCAGCCAATCGTACATTTTAAAAGTAAAAATATACGGAGCACTACTGATTTCCAGCACCATACAATTCTTTCCGGAAGCATGAACCGTTCCGTTGGGTATCAGAAAAAGGTCGTGTTTGTGTGCCGGAAATTTCTGTACATATTTTTCAATGTCTATCGTCTTACCTTCTGCCTGGCTCTGTTTCAATACCTCGCCGAACTCTTCAGGCCGGATATTTTCCTGAAATCCCAGATAAACCTGGGGATTCTGCCGGCTATCCAGGATATAATACGTCTCATCCTGTGTAAAAGGCATATTAAACTGTTCCCGGATGTACGTAGTCCGGGGGTGACACTGTACCGACAGGTTACCTCCATCGAAAGTATCCAGAAAATCAAAACGAATCGGGAAATCGGTTTTAAACACATCGGCCGATTCTCCCAGAACTTGACGGTAATCGTTATACATCAGAAAATCGAAAGAAACTTCCAAACGATATCCGTTACTTTCGAACATCAGTCCATTTTCCAAAACCATCAATTCGAAAGACCAGGCTAAATTAGGCACTTCTTCATTCAATCCCGGGATGTGTTGTTTCATCCATTGCCCTCCCCATGCGCCGGGTTCGAACCAAGGGCGAACCCGGAAGAAATTTCTTCCCATCCGGTGTAATCCCTCTCTCAAATCCTCCCCGCTCATCATCAGCAATTGCTGTCCCCTGCGTTGTTCATCCACAATCAGCTCTATCTGTGGCAGACACTCCGCTTTATGCCGGTTCAGCACAACCCAATCCACAAAGAAAAAATGTTTATAGGTTTGCTGATTATTCTTCGGTTTATTCATACCCAGATTTTTCACCCACCCGGCCCGCATGCGAAACTGTATTTCATTTTTAGGTACATCGACATAGATCAAAGGTGCTTTCCATCCGGCCAAAGCAGCTCCTATACCGATCAGCACATTGATATCGGCCTCCTGGTCCGGCCTAAAAGCGTTCAACTTCCCGGGATCAAACCAATCCCTCAATTGTCTCTCCGTCATCCGGCCGAACAACGGATCTTCTCCTCCCAGATCGGGAGCGAGCATTTCCTCCAACGTCCGAGCATCCCGCATCGCGACATCGGTACGGAACCAACGTACACACTTCCCTCTCCGACGAAATTCATCTCCCAGTTCGCTCACCAGTTCGTCCCAAAACACTCCTCCATAACCATCGATAACCACCTGCCCGTGTCGCTCTATCCAATCGGCCAAACACCCTATCCCCGAACGGATCTTATTCTCCCCGACCGGAAAAGCCGGATACAAATCATAAACTCCCCGGGGAGTTGCCTGTGCTTTCATAGGAGCCAGATACTGTTTTGTATTTCTCTTTACCGCCTCTTCTTCCATCCCACTCCGGCCCAAGACCTGATTCGCATACATCGCCGCCCCGATCAGCGGAGCATCTTCCCATAAACGGCAAGTATCTATTCTCACTCCGACCCCCTGGGTTTCCAACTCAGACTTTATCCGTTCCAGAAATAAATCGGCACCCCGCATGATATTTCCCCCGAGCACCAAACAGTCCGGACAGAAATGTCTCAGAAAAGGAGCTATAAATCCGGTAAAATGATCGGCAAACTCTTCAAACAGGACTTTAGCAGCCTGTTCTCCCCGATAAGCATATTCCGCCAATGTCTTCACATCCATCACCGCTTTATCGGGAAAGCGGTGATTCCAGTTCGTTACAAACCAGCGGGTAGAAAAATAGTCGTCCGCTATACTATCCCGAAAAGGAATATTATACAAATACCCGTGTTCCGGAACGGCGGGTGTCGTTTCGTCCAATATTTCTTCCCGGGCCATAAACGTACTTCCCAGTCCGGTCCCGACCGTAACGACCATACTCCTCTCACTCCCCTGAGCCGCTCCCCCATAATATTCTCCCAAAGCATAAGCAGAAGCATCGTTCAGGAAGACAACCGGTAAACTGCATACCCTTTTTATTTCCTCTTTCAAATCCAAACCGAATAAGGCATCGAATTTTCGTACCCCATGAATAGCAGCTATTCCCCGGGTATAATCGAAAGGCCCGGGTATAGCAATTCCTATACCCCGCCATTCGTTTTCAGAACGCCCTTTCTTCAATGCTGTAATCACCCGAAGTATCCCCTTTATAATCGAAGTAGCAGAGCCTCCGGCATCTATTTTCTCATAAACTATAGTCCTCTGATCCATCTTCCCGGTAGTCCCTGTGACAATCCCACCTTTTACATGAGTTCCCCCGATATCGATTCCTAATAAATATTCCATTATTTCACCACATTAATATGTATAGACATTTATACATTGACAAATATAGTGCATTCTTTTTATTGTTACAAAGTTTATCTCTTTTTATTGTTTTACCGACACAAGCCGAACAAATAACAAACTAACGATCAGCATATTATCCAAACATACTACTAAAAAACAATTACTTTTTTTGATTTATAAGAATGAAATTTTACTTTCGCAAGTACAATTTTCCTACTTTTGCTTAAATTTTTCAATCATGAAAATATCGATCGATCACAATAGTGCGATACCTTTATATCTACAAATAGAAAATCAATTGAGGAACATCATCCGGGAACCGGAGTATAAAAAAGGGAAGATGTTACCCAACGAAGTAGATTTGTCGAAACAATTGGGAATTTCCCGGAATACGCTGCGCCAGGCGATCAACAACCTGGTCACTGAAGGGTTATTAGTCCGAAAAAAAGGGATCGGTACTATAGTAGTCAACCAATCGGTCAGCTCGAAAGCCAAAAACTGGTTGAGTTTCACCCAGGAAATGAAAGCGCAGGGAATCGAACCGACCAACTATGAATTACATACCAGCTGGGCGCTTCCTTCAGAAGAGATCTGTCGTTTTTTCTCCATCACCGATGAAAAGAAAATATTAAAACTGGAGCGTTTACGGGGTAATCCGGAATTTCCGTTCGTTTATTTCATCTCTTATTTCAATCCCCGGATAGGGCTGACCGGTAATGAAGATTTTTCCCGTCCCCTATACGAAATATTAGAACAAGATTATAGTTCTGTTGCAAAAATTTCGAAAGAAGAAATCAGTGCCCAGCTTGCCGACAAATTTCTGGCTCAGAAGCTTGAAATCAAGCCCGGGGACGCTATACTCATCCGAAAACGATTTGTATATGACCCGGGGGGACGCCCTCTGGAATGGAATATCGGCTATTACCGGGCCGATAGCTTCGTTTATACGCTTGAGTTCGAGAGGGAAGTATGAATTGGAGTTTATAAAATGCCGGAAGACCATTGGAGCGGGAACGAGTATCCGGTTCGGTTTTTCGAACGACCGATGGTGTCTGACGGAAACGTAACGTAAAGTTTTTTGCGCAGTAAGGGGTTCCGCCGTTCAGTGAGTTCTTCGAATAAGCGAAAGAAAAACAAAAGATTTTGTTTTTCCGAACAGGAGAAAAACCGATAAAATCAACGAAAGTCTTAACGGACCGGTCTGACGGTATAAAATCCGGAATCGGAATAGAAAGAAAAAACATACCTATATTTCAGGTAAACCGGATTTACTCGGCATCCACAGCTTCTATCTGTCCGATCGCCCTGATTCTTTTCAACAAAGAGGGATGCGAATAGTATACCCATTCGTACAGTGGATGGGGGGTGAGATTGCTTAAAGACTTCACAGAGATCTTCTTCAAGCCGGAAATGAGCGATTCACCATCGTAATACCGGGCAGCAAAAGCATCTGCCTGATATTCATTTTTCCGCGACCAGGCATTCATCACCAATCCCAATATCATACTCAACGGCGAATAGAGGATTGTAAAAGCGATCAATCCCAATTGGAAACAGGCCCGGTCACCTCCCAGAGCCATTGACAAAGCCGGCTGGTTGACAAAAAGCGAAAACAACCAAAGGATCACACCGGTCTGAATCACAGATGCCAGCATAAATTGAACGGTATGCCGTTTTTTATTGTGTCCGACTTCATGGGCCAGGACAGCAACAATTTCTTCCTCGGTCAAATCCTTTATCAGGGTATCATACAAGACAATCCGTTTGCGGGGACCGAAACCGGTAAAATAAGCATTTGCCTTCGTAGAACGCTTCGATCCGTCGATTACAAAAATATTGTCCAGTTTAAAGCCCACTTTCTCTGCAAAAGCATTGATTTTATCCCGTAAAGCCCCGGCCTCCAAAGGAGTCTGCTTATTGAACAAAGGCACAATCAACTGGGAATAAAACATAGCCATAAAAACCGAGAATACAGAAACTATTCCCCAGGCATACAACCAAAAGAAAGAACCAGCCCATTCATAAAACCAGACGACAGCCGACAGCAACAGTCCGCCGATCACCCCGGAAACCAACATTCCTTTGAGTAAATCCAATCCATAGGTCTTCATTGTCGTTTTGTTGAAACCATATTTTTCTTCAATATGAAAAGTAGCATACCAATCGAAAGGCAAACCGAGTAGCCCGGAAACCAGCGACAAGCCCAACATAAAAAGTAAGGTCTGTAAAACCGCCTGATCTGTCCAGGTCACCACCCAGGCATTCCACCAACCGAAACCTCCTGTACACAAAAACACCATCATCACGATAAAAGAAAAAGTGGAACTGATCAGATCGAAACGATTCGTTTCGCGCTTATAATTCTGAAAACGTGCATATTCTTTTTCATCGTAAATTCCCTTAAGATTTTCAGGTAATACAGGCGCCATAGCCCGCATATTCACCCATTCCAAAATCCGTTCTACAATAAAATCAGCAACTAAAAAAACAACGATAATAATAAAAACAACCTCAGTATTCATATTCAAAATAAAAAAGTATAAACGGATAAAACTATTCTGCCGTTAATTTTTACAAAAATAGTAAAATCCATATATTCCTCCGTGATTTATTCAGATCATTTCTAATTACAGAAATTTTTCTTTAAAACTCTCGGGATTTTCATTTATTAATTTTAATTTCGTTGCGCAAATAATGAATTCATAAATCAATCCAGATAAGTATGGCAGAATTTAAGTATCAGGAACCGTTTCCTATTGAAAATGATACCACAGTGTATCGCCTTTTGACAAAAGATTATGTAAAAACGATCGAATGTGAAGGACGTAAGATTTTAAAAATAGAGCGTGAAGGGTTAGAGTTATTGGCTCGCGAAGCTTATGCAGACGTCTCTTTTTACCTGCGCGCCGCTCATTTGCAAAAATTAGCCGACATCCTGAAAGATCCGGAGGCCAGTGACAACGATAAATTCGTTGCCCACACCATGTTGATGAACCAAGTGGTTTCGGCAGAAGGGGAACTACCGACCTGTCAGGATACCGGTACGGCCATTTGTATCGGTAAAAAGGGAGAAAACGTATGGACCGGGATCAATGATGCCGAAGCGATCAGCAAAGGGGTATTCGAAACTTACCGGGACCGCAATCTGCGTTATTCCCAGGTAGTGCCTTTTACCATGACAGAAGAAAAAAACACCGGGACCAATCTGCCGGCACAGATCGACCTTTATGCCACACAGGGCAATAAATACGAATTTTTGTTCATCACCAAGGGAGGGGGCTCTGCCAATAAGACTTTCCTTTACCAGCAGACAAAAGCTTTATTGAACGAAGAAACCCTGACTAAATTTATCCAGCAAAAAGTATTGGATCTGGGTACTTCGGCCTGTCCTCCCTACCATTTAGCGGTAGTCATCGGCGGCACTTCGGCCGAAGCTTGTCTGACCACAGTCAAGAAAGCCTCGGCAGGCTACTACGATCATCTCCCCACTTCGGGTAATGAAGGTGGCCGTGCTTTCCGGGATCTGGAATGGGAAGAAAAGATCTTGAAGATTTGCCGGGACAAAGGTATCGGAGCCCAGTTCGGAGGTAAATATTGGGTACACGATGTACGTGTGATCCGTCTTCCGCGTCATGCAGCTTCTTGTCCTGTCGGCATCGGAGTCAGCTGTAGTGCCGACCGGAATATCAAAGGTAAAATCACGGAAGAAGGGATTTTCCTCGAACAACTCGAGAAGAATCCGGCACGTTTTCTGCCGGCAGAAAGTCCTGCTTTAACTCCGGCGGTCAATATCGACCTCGATCAACCGATGGAAAACGTATTGAAAGAACTGAGCAAATATCCGGTGAAAACCCGTTTGAACCTATCAGGGACCCTGATCGTTGCCCGGGACATCGCCCATGCCCGGATCAAACAAATGATCGACGAAGGCAAACCGATGCCCGAATATTTCAAAAAACATCCGGTCTATTATGCCGGTCCTGCCAAAACTCCGAAAGGCATGGCATCAGGTAGTTTCGGACCGACGACAGCCGGGCGTATGGACCCTTATGTCGATCTGTTCCAGTCTTTAGGTGGTTCTATGATCATGGTAGCCAAAGGCAACCGTTCGATCGACGTCACTAATGCCTGCAAAAAGCATGGCGGATTCTATCTGGGATCGATCGGTGGACCGGCAGCCATTCTGGCTAAGAACAGCATAAAATCGGTCGAAGTGGTCGATTTCGAAGAACTCGGTATGGAAGCTGTCCGCAAAATCCGCGTAGAAAACTTCCCGGCCTTCATCATCGTCGATGACAAAGGCAACGATTTTTTCGCTGAGTGGGCTCATTGATAACAAGAGACTATCCAACGGTTTGTTGTAGTTAACCTCCTTTTGAGGGTCATTCTGCCGATTGGCGGAGCTTCGTTTCTGATCGATAACAGGGATCAGGAAATGAAGCTCCGCCAATCTTTCTTTTTTCAAAAGACAGCTCAAGTTTGAAAAGTCGCTTATCGATATTCCAGGGCATAGAAACCATCCATTTATTTTTCACACTTATTTCCGGTTTGTGAAATAAAGACAAAAATTTTTGCACACCTTGACGTCATTTGTGTAAATATCTCATTTATTGATAAATAAGCTATGTTGTTTCATTTTATTGTCGTTATTTTGTGGTCGCACACAAAACACGACAATAAATTAATAGCTATGCAAGCAACATTATCCTATGCCTGCGGAATATCAGATATTCCGTTGAAAGGAGAGACAATCGGTCAGAATCTGCGACAAATAGCAGCAAAATTTCCGGAACGGACTGCTTTGATTTCCGAGTATCAACAATACCGGGCCAATTACAGTGAATTTCTGGAACAAGTCGAACAGGTAGCCAAGGCCTTGATGGCCCACGGGATTCGCCGGGGCGACCGGGTAGGCATCTGGTCACCGAACCGCTACGAATGGGTATTGGTACAATATGCCACAGCCTTGATGGGGGCTATTATGGTAAACATCAATCCGGGATACAAACTTTCGGGTTTGCGTTATGCCCTGGAACAAAGCCGGATCGATCTTTTGATCGCTTCCTCCCACTTCCGGAAAACCGATTATATCAAAATGCTGGACGAGCTCCGTCCGGATTGTCTTTATCCCAAACAAACCGTCATCATCGACCGCGACTGGGCAACTTTTTTATCGAGCGCTTCTCAGGTGAGCGATGCCCGACTGGCCGAACGGGAAGCCTCCCTGCAATTCGACGATCCTGTCAATATCCAGTATACTTCGGGTACAACCGGTTATCCCAAAGGAGCGACTCTCTCCCATCACAATATCCTGAATAACGGATTTTTCATCGGGGAACGCTTGAAATACACGGAAAAAGATATCGTATGTCTGCCGGTTCCTTTTTACCATTGTTTCGGTATGGTATTGGGCAATATGGCTATCGTCACTCACGGGGCCTGTATCGTTATCCCCGGAGAATTTTTCGATCCGGAACAGGTGTTACAGACTGTCGAAAATGAAAGGTGTACCTCCTTATACGGTGTCCCGACCATGTTTATTGCAGAACTGGATCTGCCCGATTTCGCCAAATACAATTTAAAATCTCTCCGAACAGGTATCATGGCAGGTGCACCTTGTCCGATCGATACCATGCGCAAGGTACAATCCCTGATGAATATGACAGAAATTTGTGTTTGTTACGGCATGACAGAGACCTCTCCGGTTTCTACCGAAAGCTGTACGGACGATCCGCTGGAACTGAGGGTAACGACGGTAGGTACCGTCCACCCCCACGTAGAGATTAAAATCATAGATCCGGAAAGCGGCGCAATCGTCCCCCGGGGTACAGCCGGGGAACTCTGCACCCGGGGATATTCGGTGATGTTAGGCTACTGGGATAATCCCGAAGACACCAAAGCCATCATCGACGAAACCCGCTGGCTTCATTCCGGTGATATCGCCGTCATGGATGAAAACGGCTATGTGAGTATAGTCGGACGTATAAAAGACCTGATCATCCGGGGTGGAGAAAATATCTCTCCCAAAGAGATCGAAGATTTTCTGATCGTCCACGAAGGGGTCTCCGACGTACAGGTCATCGGTGTATACAGTGAAAAATACGGAGAAGAAGTGATGGCCTGGATCTTCTCCGTCCCAAACGTTAAACTCTGTTCACGCTGTTCCTTTTCTATGTATCTCTGTATACCTGGAAAAGGAACGGCCCCTATCAGTACTTATCCGACTCACAGCAACCGTCAGAGGCAGCACACCGGCCACGGTATACCAACACTACCGAACAAAGCTCTGGCCAAAGCTTAAACTATCTTTACATTTCTACGTACAACAGACATTCGAACTGCTTTAGAAAACAAGATCTATGAAAGGTGTACTTCTCGCATTATCCACTGTTATCGTCTGGGCCATTCTAAATGTAGTCAACCGGTTTTGTGTTTTGCAATACGATGTCAATATTATGGTATTCACCTCTTTTATGATTTTCGCCACCGGTGTCACTTTAATGATCATCCGCAAACAGGTCATGCCCCAAAACTGGAAAAGCGGAGTAAAATACTCCTGGCTGTACACCATTATGCAGATCATCCGCAGTTTCACGATGATCTCTACCTTCCTTTATATCACTTCGACAGAGACCAGTCTTCTGTTCAACATAGAGATTATAATCACTTACATTCTGGCCTATGCCATTTTTCGAAGAATACCTTATAAAGGGGATTTCCTGGGCATTCTCATTATATTGCTCGGATTTATATTATTTATTTTTTCCCTTCCAGTACACATGCGTGTGATTGTCTCCATCCTGGTGTTGCTGTCGGCGACAGCCAGTTGCATCCGCTCGATCGTCGTGGAGGAAACCACCATCTGGAATCCGGATACCAGCGTCCGGCAAAAATGCGGTATTTCAGGATATACGATGTTTTACGGAGGCCTGTCCCTGATCGTCTTTTTCTTTGCCATAGCTCTCCTGAAATTTTTTCTCGGGGATCGGCTCCCTCCTTTTTTGAGTTTTCTAACGCTCCTCCCCGATCTGCCCGAAATGATCCATCCGGAAACAATTATCAGCGCCTGTCTGGCCGGTTTATTCATCAATGCATCCACTACTTACCTCTATTATGCAACTTTAAAATTTTCCACCTCAGAAACCTTTATGGCTGTACGTGCTTTTCAACCTGTGCTCACTTATTTACTGGAAGTGATCGCAGCCCTCTATTATGCCGCCATGCGTCCACAGCTGGATACCCAGGATTATATTTACGGAGGAATCATCATCTTAGGTTCCTTACTGATTCTGATCATTCCTTCCAAAGGCAGTTACACCCATCAATCCAAAGACTTTATTACCGATTAAGCTTATCCCTCACCGGTTTCTTTCCATACGACATCAATACCGGCATAAGGAATACCAGGGCGATGACTGAAAACAGTAAACCGCCGATCGTACCGATTGCAAATGAAAACCAGAACTCTTCGGCTTTCGGTCCATCCAGCAAAAACGGCACCAGTCCGAGCACAGTCGACAATATAGTTAATAAAACTGCGGTAATCTTATGATTATAGGCTTTTATATAAAGCCGGACCAAATCGGTTCGATTCAAGCGTTCCCGCTCCCTGTTTACGAAACCATTGTATTCGTTTATCACATAGATAGCGGCATTGACCACCAAACCGCTCAACAAAACCAGTGAGGCAAAGCCTCCGGTTCCGAAATTGACCCCCGAAAAATAAAAAGTCAGAAAAGTACCGATAAACGAGATCGGAATCAAAGAAATAATCACCAGCGGTTGCCGCAAAGACTCGAACAGGATCGAACAGGTAAAAAAGATAATCACCACAATCAGCAGAATCAACCAATATTGGGTTCCCTGATCGTCATACCATCCGAAACTCTGATTAACCGTCCGGAAACCGACCGGTAAAGTCGCATTGAACTCTTCAGTCGTCTGTTTGATAAACTGATCGGATAAATTATACGATCCCATAAAATTAAAAGCCACCTGAAGCGAATACTCCTGATTGCTTTTCGTTATCCGGGTAGCAGCCGACCGCTTACCGATTTCTCCGATGTGGGCATAACACACCTGCCTGTCCCCTACGGGCAGATAACTGTTCATCAGATGCCACATGTCGAACTGATCGCGCTGCGACGAATGATAGTCGATAGCAATCCGTTGATTTTTGTTACGATAGGTACCGACATCTCCTTTATCCATCAATGCAGCCAAAGTCGCATAACATTGCCTCAAATTCAAATTATGCAAAGCAACTTTTTCCATATCGTATTTGATATACAGTTCCGAAGCAGCCTCGTCCTGCATTTGCCAATAATCGGAATTTCCCAATTCGATACCGACATCTGTAACCCGCCGGTTGGTTTGTACCTTCTCCGCCAGTATTTCAGCATATTTATACAAACGGTCGAAATTATATCCGCTCAATCCGATCCGGTGAGATTTATGTCCTAACCCCAACGAATTGGAAAATCCCCGTTCGCTGACTCCCGTCGTACTCCAATCTACTCCCCCGATCGACAATGCCTCACGAATCACCTGGGATTCCAGGTAATGGGGAAAAGCTCCATCCCTGTATTCATCGGCAAACTCCACCTCGATAGAACCGCTTTTACCGTCCACCCGGGTCACAAAACGTTTCACCTCTTTAAATTTAGCCAGAAACCGATCCATTTGCCACATCTTCTGATTCAGCACGACAGCATCATCTCCTTCTGTCAGCCGGGCAGAAATATAAAGTTTCACCTCACGGTCCCGTTGAGAAAAGGTACGGGAAGAACGGACAGACGAAAAAAGCCGCAACGTCCCCCCGACCATCTTTTCAAGCGGTTCACGCAAAGTACTTTGATAAAAATGGCTGCCGATGGTTTTATTATAAACCTCTTCATACCATTTGGTCTCTGCATTCCCGGAGGTACGGTAATAATCGCTCTTCCCCAGCCTGGCAGGCAACAGATGAACAGGAATACCGAATGCAAGTATGAAGAGGGTGATATATATCCATTTCCGTTTTTGGGTAAAAACGATATAACGGGAATAAAACCGACCCCATTTCACCGTCCGCTTCAAACGACCGTACCTCGTTTTTGTCTGACGGCGGTACAGCCCGACCCGGTCGATGAGAGCCGGTACGAAAAAGAGAGCAACAAATAACGCTACAGTCAGGTTGATGATAATGATGGCCGAAAAATAATTCAACGCACCTTTCACATAATCCGGCATAAAAAAAACAATCACCAGGGAACCGATCGTGGTAAGCAGCGCCGCCAAAATAGCGAGAAAAGCTTTCCGGTCGTGATAATAGCTATAATGGTCCACCATCACGATCACCGTATCGATCATAATACCGAACGAGACGGCCACTCCCGCCAAAGAAATCAAATTCAGTTCTACATCGAACAGATAATAGAAAATAACGGATATCAACACATTGGCAAACAATGAAACGGCTATAACCGAAAGATAGCGCCTGCTCCGGCTGACTATCCAAACAAACAGGAAGAGGATCGCCAAAGATAAAAAAGTACGCTTAACCAACTTCACCAGTTCCTCTCTCACCTCTTTGGCAGCATCGTTGGTCAAAGTCACATAAAATCCATCCGTCAGATTCGCCTGTATCTTCTCCATTCGTTCCCGAAGTTCGGCAGAAGCTTTGATGATATTCGTCTCCGTATCCGCAAAGATATTCAGGTAAATGGTATTGAGACCGTTGATCCGGTAGAAACTGGTCTCCTGTCGTTTTTTGTAATTAAATTCAGCGACATCACTCAAATAAACAATCTTCCCCTCTATCGTCGTCAGCGGAGTTTTACCGATATCCGCACCGAGTCGTTCGGTCTCCAGCAACAAGGTTATCCGTTCTTTATTCCCGTCCCGGTCGATGCGCTCGACATCCCCGACAATAGAACGTTGTCCCAGAAAGTTTTGAAGTCCCGATACAATGACATTGGACTCCAGACCATATCTCTGCAATGCCGTCGGGTCGTAGCTGATATCCAGATAAAGCGGCATCGCTCCACCGACAGACACCTCCCGCACATAGTCGATTTGTGTGAGATAAGGTTTGATATTACGCTCTACATAGTCTTTTATATTCGCAGGATCCATATCCGCATTGATGATATAGGACAATACCTGTTGTGTATTCTGTCTGAGCCCTCCACCGGCATCCCCTCCCTGCAAGTAAAGATTACCCGCTCCCTGCGGTAACTTTCCGGCTATTTGTTTCAATAAAGAGGATATTTCAAAACGCACAGCCGACACATTTGCTTTTTCCTTCAGTACCACCGTCACACTTCCGTTTCCTGACGAAGACACAGAAGAAGTTTTCTCCACCCCCACCACAGACGATACCAGGCCCTCCACTTTAGAGGTAATTTCCTGCTCGACGACCCGCTGGGAAGCTCCCGGCCAGCTATAACTGATAGTCAGCCTCTTCCCCTGTTCGGGAGAAGGATGATAGGTGATTCGCAGCATCGGTATTAAAGCGGCACCGCCTACCATCAGCACCACCATAATCAGAATAAGTGAAAAGGAGGGGATACGTTCTAAAAAGCCCTTTTTATTGATATCATGACTCATAAAAATCAGCGTTTACGGTAAATCACATAATAGAGCAGCGGAATAAAGAACAAACTGACCACAGTCCCGAAACTCATTCCGATGATAATAGAAAGCGATAACGGATATTGCAGATCGGATCCCATATCCACCCGGTTCAGGAAAGGAGCGATAGCCAGTATCGTTGTCAGCGAAGTCATGATAATCGGTTTCAAACGGCTATGCCCTGCAATAAAAACGGCTCTGAGCAGTGACATCCCGCTTTTACGCAGGCGGTTGATCGTATCTACCTTAAGAATAGAATCATTAATAATAATACCGCTCATCACCACCAGACCGATCATCGACATGATGTTCAGACTTTCACCGAACAACCAGAGCCCGAACAAAACGAAAAAAATATCCACCACAATCTCCGACAGGATAATCAGCGGCTGGATCACACTTTCAAATTGTGCGGCCAGGATAAAATAAAGCAACGATATAGCGACCAACAGGATAACGATCAACTCCCGGATGGTTTCACGGCTGGAAAAATACTCTCCGGTGAAAGTAACAAAAAAATTCTGATCTTCCCTGACCACCTCTTCCACCGTCTTCATGACCTGTCCCACCTCCCGATCGTCCACATCGAACACAACCGGATAATAATCCCCTCCGTTACCGGAATAGAGTTTTTTAAAATCCTCGCCTTTCGTTTCGCGGATAATCATCGAAAGAGGAATTTCAATTCCATGCCGGTTGCGCACTTTACCCGATAAAATATCCGAAGTCTCGGCTTGTGTATCCCCTGTTGTCACAGGCACCGAATATCCCCCCTGGTTAATACGGAACAATGTATTCTGGCTGATGATGTTTTTCATTTTTCCATAAACATCGTTAAACGTCACTTCATGGATAGCCATGGCCTCTACATCAGCTATATAACGGATATTTTGTTCCATTACCGCCGGCGGGATCCCTACTCCGGGCAAAGCTTTCTTTATCTTGTCCACGACACGCGTCACCTGTTCAACTGTCGGAGCCTGCCCCTCTTTACTATGCAATTGTGCCACCAGCGTACTCCCTTTCTCTGCAAATATCATGTTGAATATATTACCTGAAACCTGAAATGAAGCCCGTGCTTTCGGATAATTCGAGGCCAGGTAATCTGAAATGATCCGTTCCACCTGCACCAACTTTCCGGCATCTTTGGCTTTCATATAAATCACACTCTCCGAAGGGGTGATCTCCCTGGTATGCGACATCAGAAACTGTTGTACGCCGACCATCGACGTGGATTGCAATATCAGGCTATCTACCTGTGCTAACAATCTATATACCCGCAGATCGTTTTCTTCCAAAGAAATACCGCTATTCCAGTCAATCGTCAGGATCGTATCGTCATGGGATATTTCGGGAAGCCGGCTTTTCTCCACCATCCGGTAAACAAAATAAGTCAGCGGGACAAGCAATATAAAACAAATCATCATTAACCGCCCGTGCCGCAATACCCATTTCAGTCCGAGCTCATACGGACGATAATAATTGAACGTAAATAATTTTGACATAAACCGATTTTCCGTATCGGGTGACAGTTTACGATACATCAGATAAAAATAAACCGGTAAAACCAGTACCGCTGCCAGAAGAGAAGCGAACAGGGCCACTGTCACGGCCATGGCCTGATCGTAAAAAAGTGCCCCTGCCGTACCGCTTAAAAAGATCAGTGGCAAAAAGACCGAACAGGTCGTCAACACACTGCTCAGCATCGGGGTAAAGACCTCGCCGACTGCCCTGGAAATCGAATCCTCTAACGTCAATCCCGTCCGCCACTTCTGAAATATATTATCGATCACGATAATCGAATTGTCCACAATCATACCCGTCCCGAGAATCAGTCCCGAAAGCGATATGATATTCAGCGACATACCCAGCACATGAAAAACGAGCAATGTAATCACCAGCGATAAAGGAATCGTAATCACGATCAATACCGGCGAGCGCAGGTCTTTCATAAACAGAAAGATAATCAACGCAGCCAGAACGGCTCCAACCAACAGATTACTGTTCAGGTTATGGATGGAATACGACAACAATTGCGTCTGGTCGCGGGTCAGTTCAAAACGGATATCGGGATGCTCTTTTTCCAAATCGGTGATCAGCGCTGCTATACTTTCCTGCAAATCCGCCATCCTGGCGTCGCTCTGTTTGATGATAGCCAGCGTGACAGCCGGATCGGCCCCACTCCGTACCAACCCGTTCCGTTTTGCCGGACGCTCCACGATTTCGCACAACTCTTTGAATCGGTAAATCCGTCCGTCATGGTTGATATAGATATTTTCAATATCTTCCTTCGAGATAATCCGGGAATCGAAATGGATGCTATACCGGTACTGACCGTCCTTGATACTCAAAGCTCCCAGGGAGACATTATTATCGGCAATCGCATTTTCGAGCAGCCCGATCCCTACCCCCATGGAAGTCAGTTTCGTATAATCGGGAATACAAAGCAATTCCGGGGTAACGACACCGCTGATATCGACCATAGCCGTTTGCGGCAACTGTTCGATCCGTTTCGCAATGACATCCCGGGCAAATTGTCCCAACTCACTGAAATCGATACCTGCCTCCCGGGGTTTACCGGGTTCCCGGGGAGCCCCGCTTTTCAAGGACAGGTTGAGATAGAAAGCCGGGATATCGGTCACACTGGCCTTAATGACTTTCGGACGTTCCACATCCTTAGGCAAGGCCGTGACAGCCCGGTCCAACTTCTCGTTCACTTCGATAAAAATGAGATCGATATTACCGTTCGGTTCGAAATCCATATAAATCGCCCCCGCATCCGCCCGGGCTTCAGCCGTTATATTTTTCAGCCCTGCCACCTGCGACAACTGATTTTTCAAAGGTTTCAGCAGGGTATTATCCACCTCACGCACCGATAAACCGGGAGCAGAAACCTGAATCGTAATCTGTGGGATATCGATATCGGGCATCAGCGATACCGGCAAATATCCCATAGCCACGATACTCAACACCACGATCGCGATGACACTCATGGTTACCCCTATAGGCCGCTTTAACAATTCCTTGATCATAATTACCGGTTATTATGAGGTGTTACATCCGTCCCGTCGGCCAGGTTCAGGTTGTTCGAGGTAATCACAATATCATTTTCGGAAATCGTAGTCTGCTTTTTTTCACATCCCGTAATCACATGCGAATCGATATTCGACATCACAACATCGACATACGTCCACACCGCTTTCCCCTCCCGATAGCAAAAAATCACCTGAAAACCGTCCCGCAGCACCACTGCGTCCTTGGGAACGACAAAACAATTTTTAATTTCCCGTTCCAGCATAATCTTCACATTCATTCCTTCTACCAGATACCTGTCGGTATTACTTACCCGCGCACGAATCTTAACCTGTCCGCGTTCATCGATCAGGGGATTGATCTCCGTCACATTCCCGTAAAATACTTTTTCATCATTGATAAACGGAATAATCTTCACCCGTTGTTTCAGTGCAACTTCCTCTATTTCAGCTTCCAATATACTGAATTCGACATCAAAATACGAATCGTCGATCAAAGTACACAACTTACCGGAGAAACGGTCATACACCTTGGCGTCCAGATTGGCAATACGCCCGCTAAAGGGAGCGAACAAAAAACAACTTTCCAAACGTCGTCTGGCTGCCTCCAGCTGATCCAAAGCATTCGTATAACCGGAAGTAATTTTCATATTACGCAAAACAGCTTCCGGCACCGTAGCCGTATCACCGGTATACCCTTGTCCGATCAATTTGTCCTGCAAATCGATATCGGCCTTCTCCATGGCCCGAAGACTTTTCTCCAATTCCACCGTCGCCTCTTTATTATCGAGCGTGGCTAATACAGCCCCTTTCTCTACGTAATCCCCGTTTCTTTCGTTTATTCCGGTAATGACTCCCGTACCGTCGAAACTCAGTTCGCTTTTTAAAACCGCACGCAACTTACCGTTACAGACGATCTGTTTCTGAAAAGTCCGCTTTTTTAATACCAGTGTATCCACCGAGATCAAAGAACTCTGCGCCTCACTCTTTCCGATTTCTTTTTCCGATTTCTTTTTTTCACCGCCACAAGCCATAGCTCCGGCCAAGAAAACGATCCACAACAGGTTTCTATACAAATTTCTTTTCATCATCATCTATTTTACGAGCCATTATTTTTCAACAATTTCATCAAATTCAGCACAAATATCTTTTTGGGATATAAAGTCGTACAGGGACAACTTACGCAGTTCGAAATAAGCATTCCAGAATGTTCTCAATTGACTGATATACTGATCACTGGCATTATCCAATTCCTTTTGGGCCGTATTCAGGTCCGTCACAGAAATTCCTCCGTTCTGAAACCGCTTTTTAGTAATTTCATAGCGTTCCTCCGCCACCGCCAATGCTTTGGCCGATATACGGCATTGCGTAGCCTGATTGTTAAACTGTATCACCTTGATCCGGATATCCTGCTGAAATTTTATCACCTCCTGTTCCTGTTCGGTTTGTACCAAACGGGCTTGTGCCTCTGCCATTTTCACCCGTCCCCGGCTCATCCCCCAGTCGTAAATAGGCATCGTCACCGACACACCGACCACTTCCCGGTCTTTCAACTGACGATAAACTCCGACCAGGGCGTCATCGCTTTGTGAAAGCCCCAGGTTGGCAGTCAATTCCACCTGAATGCCACGTCCGGCTTTCGCCTCCGCCACATTTTTCGATGCATTGAGCTTATCGATTTCCAAAGCAATCAAATGGGAAGAATTTTGCAGGGCCTTATTCAACACAAAATCATACTCCATATTCACCTCAGGCACCTCCATCGGCGGTTGTAGTTCAAAAAACGCACTTTCCGATATCCCCAGATAAGATTTAAAATTGAAAAGCGCCACTTCCAAGTCGACCTTACTGGTACTGACGGCCAATTCTGCATTCATCAATGCCAGTTCCAGTTGTAACAGTTCGCTTTTATTCAGCGTAGTTATGGCAAAACGTTTTTGAGCAACCTCATACATGCTACGGGTATCTTTCAGGTTTTCCTCGCTTTTCCTGTAAGTAGTCTGAGCCGACAACACAGAGAAAAAATAAGCCGAAGTCTGAACTACAATATTTTCCATCGACTCCAGATACTGTTTCTTGGCCTTTTCATACTGCAACGGCTCGGTTTTTTTCTGCCACTTTAAAGAATTGAAAGAACGTAAGGGTTGAGTATAACTGATCGAAACCGGAGTCGAATTGTATATCTTCGTATGGTAGGTGAATTGATCCAGCCTGTCCAGAGAGGTATACAGCGACACTTTTCCCCCTGTAGGAGCTATATTCTGATTGATACGGACGGACAAGGTGTTACTCAAGGTATTATTGGCCACATAACTGATACGTCCGTCGTCCGGATCACGCACCTCGACGAGTGAACGATTATAATTTCCCAGGTTACCGCTTAAATTAAGCGAAGGCAACAACTGTGCTTTATAGGAGCGGAAACTCCAGTACTGCGACATAAAAGTCAGCTGCACCATCTGTGCCTGAGGCGAACGGGTATAAGCGATCCCGATCGCTTCTTCCAGAGTCATCTTCCCGATCACCAGACTTTGTCCGGAAGCCACACTCCCGATCAATCCTCCTGCAATCCATAAAATCAATTTTTTTCTCATCGGTATGTCTTATTCGTTAGTATTCGGTTTGTCTTCAAACATGCTCCTGATTTCAGCTTTCATCTCGTCCACGGCGGGCGAAGGTACTTTAGGCCGTTTGTCCAGCAGGATGTGCCCGTAATGCTCCATTTTCGCCCTATCTCCCCGGGCCGCTCCCAGCTTCGTCAGCAAATAGAGCGGATAAACACGGTTCGGACAGGTGTAATAAGCCCGCAGATAAGCCGCTTCGCTCCGGTCATATTGCTTTAATGCCAAAAAATTATTCCCCATCACATTCCAGAACATCGGATCGGCACTGTGTCTCACTCCTTGTTCCAGGACAGCATTGCTCTCTTCGTATCGCCCTGTTTTATGAAGGGAATGTCCGTATTCGAACAAAAATTTATATTCATTTTTCAATGCAGGATAAAGTTGCCCGTATTTTTCGACTACACCTGCATAATCCTCCATGGTGTAATAGGCAGACTTATTTTTCCAATCCCGGTATACCTCCCGGAGCCCATACGCCCGGAGATCGGCACACAAGGCTACTCCCCCCATCATTCCGAATATCAAAACGTTTGCATAACGCGTCGTTCCGATCCGCCGGTCGGATGACTGTGCCATCGCAAAAAGAAATAAGATAGCAATAGAGGGAATATAAAACGGATAAGAAAAAAGCGAGGCAACCAACAATGCCACTGCCACACAACCATAAACCGTCGGTCTCCGTAACTTAAAAAACAAGACGAGTACAGCCAATCCCCCTCCTGTTACCCCCAGCAATAAAAATAAAGCAAGGGGTTCGTTAAACGCCGATTCCACCACTCCTGCCAACTCCGTATAGCGACTATCCTGTTCCAACGCATTTCCTTTTTTAAAATAATCATGCTGAGCCTCCGCATAAGCTCTCTCGAACCCATCGATCCCAACCCCGAATAAAGGGGCTTCCGACCAGGCCATGATCGTATTTTGCCAGATAAATAGCCGTCCGTTAGCCGAATCCTTTTTCAAACCATAAAACAACGCCAACACGATCATGACTCCCACAATTCCTCCCCCGATCACCCAACGACGGCTTCTCTTCATCCAACGGATAATTCCTTTACGATACAACAAAATCACCCCCACCGCTGCTCCGATCCATCCGGCACGGCTCATGGTCGGTACCATAGCCACCAGGATCATCCCAAACGCCACACAAGCGATGACGTAACGCACGAACATCAGATTAATACCAACCTTCCGGTATCCTTTTTCCATCATAGCAACGGCAAGCACAAACACACCTGCCAAAAAAATACCGCAAGGCCCCGGATTAAAAAATGATCCGGTCACAACAAACCGAGAATGATTGGAAGCCTCGTATCCCAGCAATTGTTCCAACACCAAATAAGACTGGTAAATCCCGCAAAGCAATACGGCCAAGGCTGCATAATTCGTCAGCCGCATCCCTTTTATCACGCGGAACACCGCATAAAGAGCAAAATAAGAAATACTCAGATAAAATTCCCTACTCTGCATAGCATGAGTCGCCCAGGTATGCACCAGAAAGTAAACGAACAACAGAAATGCCACCACATCTCCCCAATAAAGTGTCCGTGGTATTTTGACCAAGCCCACCGTCGCCACCATCGTCCCCAGCAACAAGGTAAAGTAGTTCGAGGTGTCGATCCCGCCATAAAAACGATCCGCAACCTGAAACTGACTCAGGAAAAGCAGACTTACACCCGCAACCGCTAATATCATGAAATATTTTCTCATCTTCCCTCTTTTCTCCTTTACTATTTTTTCAAACTTTTCAGCAACCTGTCCCAACGGAATTCTCCGCTTTCCCGGTCGCGGGAATACGTGATGCGGGTAACTACCCCGACGATAAATTCCTCCGGGACGAATCCCCAGTAGCGGGAATCGTTGGAATTCAGCACCTGATCGCCGCAAAAAAAGTAGTAATCACCTTGAAATGTATAACTGTCTATCGGTTTCCCACCCAGCGTCAACCGGCGTTGAGCGTCAACCCGGAGTTTTTCCCCCGTCTCGTACTCGATTACCAGCCGATAGAGTTGAAAATTAACCGTATCGAGCATCACCTGTCCCCCTGCCCGGGGCACATAAAGCGGCCCGAATTCCTTGACCGTCCAGCCATAATGCCGGAAATCGAACGGGAAAGCGTGGAGCACATTATCAGCAATCAACGAATCGGGTGTCTCCGACAAGCGACGTTGTTCCTCCTCCACTCCCAAAACACCGTCATAGTTACTATTCCTGAAATACCCGTTCCGGATCCTAACCGTATCCCCCGGCAAACCGATACACCGTTTAGCGTAAACATAATTAATTTTAAACTCCATCTTATACTTTCTCCGGTTAATCGGGAAATTAAAAATCACAATATCGTTGTGTTCCACTTTGCGCAAACCTTTCGTACGGTGGCATTCCAACCGATCGCCCTCCCCGAAATCCAACCGGTCGTAAATCCGTGCCCCGGCAATCAGCTTGTTGACAATCACGTAATCCCCCGGTATCAGGGTAGGACGCATCGAATCGGTCGGGATCACAAACTGATCCACCACGTAAACACGCAGTGCAATAAAAAGCCCGATCAATACTCCGATACCGATAAAGGCGTACATTACATACAATAAAATGTCCCAAAAATTCCACCTCTTCTTCATTCCGTCCTCTTTTTGCGTTCATAAAATAACAACGCCAACATCACCACCCAACCACTAAAAAATGCTCCTCTTTTCCAACGTTCCCGGCTAAGTTCTTCTCCATATCCCCTCTCGAAACGATATGGGGTATATAACAAATTCCATTTACCGACAATGCGATCACCCACAAAAGCTACCACACCGACAGGCGTTCGTAAAACCGACTTCAACACCACTCCATCCATAAAATACACCGGAATATCGGCATAACCCGGTATCGTCATCCCACTTCCGGAAGCCACACCAAACAAATTAACTGTCCCGTCCCGGTACGCCTCGTACAAAGCAGCAAGTTTATCACCGACCTCCGGAGTAATTTTCTCCTTTATACCGATCATGTAAGTGGGTTTACCACCGGAAAACACTTGATCACTCACTTCATTAAAACCCGTATCATAAAGATGAATGGCATTTTCTGCCCCGATTTCCGAACCCACATTATAAGGTAAAAAATCGAAAGGAGGCAGGTAAAAATAAGCATAAAGCGGCACAAAGAACGCCAACATCAGCACCCCGGAAACCAACCCGAGCTGCCGGTAATTAAAATCATTTCCAGCCTGCCGGAAAACATTCCACAAATGAAAACCCGACACAACAAGCAAAATCAGATTCTTCGCAAAAGTAGCACCGTTGGAAAGATGAAACGCTTCACCAAAACAACCGCATTCATTTATACCACCATAGGGATCCGTATAAATCGAATAAGTAAGAATCGTAAACCCAAGTATAAAAAGTGTCAACACCACTGCCGTTAGTTTTCGCCACAACCGCAGTAGCAACAACAGTCCCAAGGTTAACTCCGCTGCACATAACAACACCGATAACAACATGGAAAGTCCACTCCAGCCCGAAAGCTGAAACATTCCCAAATATTCCTCAATCTTATAAGACAATCCCACTGGATCCAACGCCTTGACAAAACCCGACACGACAAACACCATACTCAACAACATGTCCGGCCACATCCGGGAAATAAAACTTCTCATCATCAATCCTTTTTATCATTTACAAACTCATTCCGGTTTACCTAACTTCTCCTCTACGATTTGATAAAACATTTCTTCAATTTTTTTATTACGCAACGGATTACCGACCAGAATCACATTATTGTTCTCATCCAATAAAAATGTATGTAAAGCCTTATTTTCCGGAAGATGGGGATTCAATTTTGCAAACTTTCCCAAAGTATCTATTATCACAGGATATTCAAAATCTATCACATTTAAAGCTGATCGTACCTTTTCTATATGCTGCCTTTGAGGAGATAGTATATAATAAAATTTCAATTTATCTTTATATAATTCCGTATTTTCTATAATACTGTTCCACAAATACATTTTACTAATAACACAAGAAGAACATTCAACAGAATCCGTATATATCACCAACTTTAATCCATTTTCAACATATTCTGAAATCAACGTATCTCTACCATGTATTGTAAAATTCATATTATAGGGAAAAGATATTGCTTTGCTTTGAAGTTGCTGAATCTCTCTCTTTATTTTAGTATCATTACACCCAAATAACAAAACAAGTAATAACAGATATATAAAATATAAGGTAGTTTTCATTTACATCTGATATTTAAAAATTTCTTCATCCGTTGTTAATCCGTATATAGTATTTCCTGCTACATCAAAGGAAATAATTTTTTCTTTCAATATCATTTTTTTTAAAAAATCACCCGTTTTAGAAAAACAATGGATTTCAAAATAGTCCGGATTACCCTTATATAATGCATATATTTCCTGTTCTGTTGTTGCTATATAATCATAGAACACTTTGGGATCGCCATTCAACTCCGAGTTCAATTTAGACCATGTGGGCTGTTCATTTGAAGTTGATACTGATATTTTTGTTCTTTTATTTATATCTATAAACATCAACTGATCTACATTCCTTGAATAACAAATAATCACATCGTTATCTTTCATTATATAACTACTAAGAGGAATTTCCCCATCCTTCATTATAGTATACTCTTCTATCACCTCATTTTTTTTCACATTCTTTATTACATACAAATACCCTTTGCCCGACACAATATCTTGATAGCAAAAAATGTCTGTAGATAAAAAGTAAGCACCTTGACACCTTCCTGGTAATTTATAGATAATTTTTCCTATATCCATATTTTGTCTTATGGATTCTGTCAAATTATATTTCCAAAAAACATTTTTATTTAAATCGTGAAGATATAAAATTATGCATCCATTTTCTTTTACATTTTGCCCATTGTATCCAGCAAATAAAAATTCATTCTTTGCACGACCTTTTCTTAATATTTGGGACAACAATGAATAACTTTTCAACCCGTACACATCACGAAAATGATTAGGATTATCAGTCGTAACAACCAATAATGTATCAAACACTTTAATTCCATATCCACCGAGAGCATCGATAGGGAGTCTTTCTCCTTTCAATTCCATACATTCAGACGCTTCTAAGTTTAATACGGTATCAACATCAAAAATACGCTCATTGCTTGAACAAGCATAGCATAATACAAAGAATGTTATAGACAACAAATTTTTCATCTTATTATTTTCAAGAAGAAAAGACTCGAAAAGAAAATCAAGCCCTTTCTTCATTAGTTATTAATTATACAAAATAGTCCATTAATACATAAATTCAACTTTACTGTGGTTTAATCTACATAAAAATCTATTATAGTACAAAAAACTACCATTTACAATAACCAGTTTTCCCATTACCTATTCCATCTACATAATCACAAGAAACACACCTTAGTATCTGATTGTTATCTGCTTTTGTGTAACTATTGTAGCACAAAGATTTACCACCCTCAGATCCCCCTTCTGATCTTGTCAACGCCTCTACATTTACCTGCATAAATTTCTCGGCATCAGACATAGGCATTTTTTCATAACTTGTGTAACCAACATAACTCATCGTACAGAATAACAATGATGCAACAATAAATTTTACTCTTTTCATAACATTATCATTTTATATAGCGGAGATGTTTCTTGTTCCGCTATTTTCGTTTGTTTTTTGCGTGTAGTCCTTTCTATTTTGACTGAAATCAAAACCTGGTTTCGATTAAGTCACGGATGGAAGGGCTACTTTTTTTCATCCGTTCCGTTTAAATTAATTTCTAGTATTCTCTATTCTTTATTTCATTTTTTATTATTAAACTATCCATATTCACCAAATTTATATCACCCCAAAAATGAACACATTTTCTCCAAAAAACAAAAAAAAAGGTTGCGAATGGATTGCAATTTTTTGTGATTTTTGTAATTTTTTTGCTGATTCCTTTGTTTATTCCTTTATTTTTTATATCAGTAAAACAACAACACAATCATAACAGCCAATACCCCGAAAAATGCCCCTCTCTTTGTCCGTTCCCAGGACACTACAAACAAGACTCCAAAGAAAATGTACGGTCATCTTTCCTTTACAAAATTCCTCATCTATAAAACTAATCTTCTTTGGCAGAGATTACTTCAATCTATATCTGATTATAATAGGATTGTCTTCATCACTTATTTCGTTGCTGATTTTTTCCAATTTCCGGATATACTTGTCATTCCTTTTTTTATACTTCTCTATTTCAGGAACAAGTATTCTAAATGTATTAGCATCTATTACTTCATAAATATCGTTACCTATGACATAATAATTACCCAAACCTATCCCATACATCGAAGAAATCTGTAGTCCTCCACAAACAATTGTCTCTTCAGTCAGCTTGTTATAGAGGGCTGTATGAGGTTCTCCATTATAACGGAAATAAATGAACAGATAATTTTGCGATTCCTGTATTTTTTCCACCCCTAATATATAACGTTCCACCACCCGTTCCTGAATAAGTGTTCTTAAATCCTTTGCAAAATACTTTGTCGGCAAATTTTTGTCAACGAAATTGACTTTATAATCCAATCAGCAAGAAGAAGTGTCTATTTTGTATATACTATTTTCAGGCAAGATACATACATGAAACTCTCCATCAATACTCGAACAAACATTCATATCAGGCCCTATTCCAGCCATTTCTTTACATTTCCAATATCTGTTTACAAGTACACCATTGGAATCTATCTCAAAAATATGATATTTCCCATGATGTGTATCGCTATCATGGTTTATCAGATAAATCATATCATTTATAGCAAACACGCCATTAGCCCAATACCTGGAAATGTCCAATGTTTTAATATATCCGCCTGTTATATCATATTCCAATAACCTCATTGTTGCATTATCCAAAATATAAATCCTATTCTTTGATACATAAAAATCATCTATATCAACATATTCATTTTTTGCTCTTCCCTGTGAAGCTATTCTTGATAAATATTTTCCATCCGGACTATATATGAAAACTACTTTATTATCTCTATCCCAGATATACAATTTATCTTCTGTAACCAATAATTTATTAACATGACCGATAAAACTATTCTTTGCAGTATCAAGTACTATAATCTCATGTCCTATCGTGTCTAATAATTTGTCTGCATCAAAAAACTTTATTGATTTAGCAACATCAATATTTATTGTTTTACTATCTTCCTGTATAAATGTGGTATTTGTACAGGAACTTAAGAAAAAGAACATGCATATAATTTCAAATATTTTCATAGTTTACCTATTACAATTTTCGTTTTTACAAGACTGCTGTCTATTATAATTAGCACTATACGATATATTACATGCAACAGTCTTGTAGTTTTCCATTTTATATTCTAGTATGGTACTTCCTGACAAGAATATGGATTACATCCACTTCCATTTTTAATAGGACATCTGTCTTCTAAACCCCGAATTGTTGATTTCGAGTACTCTCCACTTGCTTCCAATCCGGGATCTTCGGTTGTTCTCTTTATTACAACACTACCTTTACTATAAACATATAATGTACAGAATTTTGCATCTCTATTTGGATAACGAGAATTGTCTCCCCCACCGGTTTCATCACGTGTCAATGCCTCAATATTCGTTTTCATGAATTTCTCTGCCTCAGACATGGACATTTTTTCGTAAACGGTATACCCTGTACCTATTATTCTCTATTCTTTATTTCACCTTTTTTATTATTAAACTCTATCTTCACCAAATTATATCACCCCAAAAATGAACACATTTTCTCCAAAAAACAAAAAAAAAGGTTGCGAATGGGTTGCAAATTTTCATGATTTTTGTAATTCTTTTGCCGATTCCTTTGTTTATTCCTTCATTTTTTATATCCGTAAAACAACAACACAATCATAACAGCCAATACCCTGAAAAACGCTCTTCTCTTTACCCGTTCCCAGATCAACCCGTTTCCATTTCCTCCGTCAAAACGATAAACCTACAAATCGTTGACAGCAAGAAGACGGAAGCCGTCAATCTGGTGGATAAGGTGTTTGATTAGTAAAGCATTTTGAGAATCAGGCTATTTTTAAAAATATTAAAATTGAGATTCACTTTTATCATACAAAGATTTTGAGATTTATGTCATTTTACAAAGAAAACATTTTGAGATATGTGCGATTTCGCTATCGTTGTTCTATATTGATAACTGTGCAGACATATGATATTCAAAAGGAAAATATATAATGAGCTTCAACACTGGAAACGGACGGATGAAGGCAGGACTGCCGTATTGATACAGGGTGCGAGACGTGTCGGGAAATCTACCATTGCTGAAGAGTTTGCAACTAACGAATACGAAACCCATATACTGGTAGATTTTGCCGCATGTTCGACAGAAATCCGGGATTTGTTCAATGACGTGTCCGACCTTAACCGAATTTTCATGCGCCTGCAACTGGAATACGGTGTCGAGTTGAAGGAACGGAAGTCTGTCATCATCTTTGATGAAGTCCAGCTTGCACCCAAAGCGAGGCAGGCGATCAAGTATCTTGTGAAAGACGGAAGGTATGATTACATAGAGACCGGCTCGTTGATTTCAATTCGCAAGAATGTCAAGGACATCCTGATCCCAAGCGAGGAGGTCAAACTCCACATGTTTCCCATGGATTATGAGGAGTTCAGGTGGGCACTGGGAGATACGACCACCATCAGACTGCTCCAAGGCTGTTTTCACGACAAAACATCCTTGGGAGATGCTACGAACTGCAAACTGATGCGTGATTTCCGGTTGTATATGCTTGTCGGTGGCATGCCACAGGCCGTGGTAGTTTATCTTGAAACCAACAATCTGGAAAAAGTAGACAGTGTGAAGCGTTCCATAATAACCTTGTATGAGGATGACTTCAACAAAATCGACCCGACGGGAAACGCTTCCAAGATATTCCGCCAGATTCCGGCCCAGTTAACAAGTAATGCCAACAGGTATTTGGCATGGAGCGCAACGGATGGCACGCGCAATTCTGCACTGGCAGAGATACTTTCCGAAATCAGGGAATCGATGGTGGTCAACATGGCTTACCATGCCAATGACCCGAGTGCGGGAATGGCATTGCACCAAGACCCCAACAAATACAAAATGTTTGCGGGCGATACGGGACTGTTCGTCACTCTCGCATTCTGGGACAGCAAGTTTACCGACAACACAATATATCATAAACTGCTTGCTGACAAGTTGAGCACAGACCTCGGGTATGTCTATGAGAATGTTGTCGCACAGATGCTGAAGGCTTCCGGGCACGAATTGTACTATTATACTTTTCCCACCGGCAGCGGCAAGCATAACTATGAGGTGGACTTCCTGATTGCGGACGGTGACAAGGTAAGCCCCGTCGAAGTCAAGTCATCCGGTTATAAGGCGCATACATCACTGGATACCTTTTGCGGCAAGTTCTCTTCCCGGATAAGGAACAAATATCTGATTTACACGAAAGATATGCGCAAGGATGGGGATGTCTTATATCTTCCCGTATATATGACAATGTTTATATGATTATAGACGGTATGCTATCGAATATCTCCCAACGGTTGCACGAAGTGAACACACTTCCTGCAACTTACTGACAAGGCGGCCTGTCTTCTGAACAAACCTTGCCGCTATCCTTGTTCTATCAGGATTTCAACACATACCCCATTGCACAAAAAGAGTTTTCTTTTCGTATTTTTGTAAATATTAGGCAATTTCTTTGTTTATTCCTCTATTTTTTCACGTCCGTAAAACAACAACACAACCATAACTACCAATACTACGAAAAATACCCCTCTCTTTACCCGTTCCCAGGTCAGCTCGTCTCCGTATCTTCCGTCAAAATGATATGGAGTATATAACAAATTCCATTTACCGACAATACGATCATTCACAAAAGCTACTACACCCGCAGAAGTCCTCAATATGGATTTCAACGCCACTCCATCCATAAAATACACCGGAATATCGGCATAACCCGGTATCGTCATCCCACTTCCGGAAGCCACACCAAACAAATTAACTGTCCCGTCCCGGTACGCCTCGTACAAAGCAGCAAGTTTATCACCGACCTCCGGAGTAATTTTCTCCTTTATACCGATCATGTAAGTGGGTTTACCACCGGAAAACACTTGATCACTCACTTCATTAAAACCCGTATCATAAAGATGAATGGCATTTTCTGCCCCGATTTCCGAACCCACATTATAAGGTAAAAAATCGAAAGGAGGCAGGTAAAAATAAGCATAAAGCGGCACAAAGAACGCCAACATCAGCACCCCGGAAACCAACCCGAGCTGCCGGTAATTAAAATCATTTCCAGCCTGCCGGAAAACATTCCACAAATGAAAACCCGACACAACAAGCAAAATCAGATTCTTCGCAAAAGTAGCACCGTTGGAAAGATGAAACGCTTCACCAAAACAACCGCATTCATTTATACCACCATAGGGATCCGTATAAATCGAATAAGTAAGAATCGTAAACCCAAGTATAAAAAGTGTCAACACCACTGCCGTTAGTTTTCGCCACAACCGCAGTAGCAACAACAGTCCCAAGGTTAACTCCGCTGCACATAACAACACCGATAACAACATGGAAAGTCCACTCCAGCCCGAAAGCTGAAACATTCCCAAATATTCCTCAATCTTATACGACAATCCCACTGGATCCACAGCCTTGACAAAACCCGACACGACAAACAAGACTCCCAAGAAAATATCCGTCCACATCCGGGAAATAAAACTTCTCATCATCAATCTTTTTTATCATTTACAGACTCATTCCGGTTTTCCCAATCTATCCTCCACAATCCGATAAAACATTTCTTTGATTTTTTTATTATGCAACGGATTACCGACCAGAATCACATTATTGTTCTCATCCAACAAAAAAGTATGCAGTGCTCTATTCTTTGGTAAATGAGGATTTAATTTTTCAAATTCACCTAAAGTATCTAACAAGATAGGACAGTCAAACATCTTATGAGTTAAAAATAACTCTATTGCATATTGCTTATTCTTCATAGAAGAAAATATAAACGATAGATTCAATTGATTATTATAATGTTTTGCATACTCTATCACGGATTGCCACGAATCAATATGGTTAAGGGCACAAGTTGTACATTCCAAGGAGTCCGCATATATAACTAAATTAAGACGTTCATATTCATTCAAAGGTCCCTCTTTTACTTTTTTTCCTTGCTGTATAACCAATCCTTTTGTCGGCAATAAAATTGGTTTAGATTGTAGATTTTTTATTTCTTGCACATATTGCTGTCTCCGGGTGGAACAAGATATTACTAAAATTGTAATTACAAGAAATAAAACACCTTCTATTATTCGCATTTTTTTATTCATAAAAAGTAATTACTATAGCTTTAATTTATTCAAATTCTAATTCTCCCAAATCTCAATAATACACTCCATCTGTATTGCTATCTATTGAATAAATCTATCAAACACCATCCCCAAAAGTTTTTATCACACTATAGATAGTATCCTTATCTATCGTAAAAATTTGGCATTCACCACGAGAATTTATTCCAATAAGATTCATCTCATCTGTATCTTCATTGTAATAGATATCCTTAGTTTCAATATTCAATTTTATATTGCCTAACAAATTCCCATCCCAATCATACACACACATATCATTACATAATAGATTATCTTTCTTGGGATTCCTTAAAACTTCGGAATATGATTTACCATTAAACATGGCAAAAATATAATCTTGTGAAGCCGTTACGGAAGTAAATCCAATGACCGTTTTATCTGAAAAAACAGCTACTAACCCATCTTTCCCATTCATCTCCTCAAATTCTGGTTCCTGGAATATCTTCTGATAAACTATATTAGTATTCTTGTCATCTAAAAACGCAACACACCATGAAACTCCGGCATTTGAAAACCAGGCAAAGCGATTTTGTTGACCATTAACTACCAATAATCCATCCGCAAGCCCAACCCCGCTTGTACGTGCATTTTCATATAATGAATAATCTCCCAAAAAACAGCAATCTCCGCTTCTCTTGTCTTCCACTTTAAATCGGCAATCCACAGAATCTAAAGTACATATCACAAAATTCTCAGTTTCAATCGAAGAACAAAAATCATCCACTTTTGAAATACGAGTCAAACGGCATTGGTTACTGTCTATACTGAAATAAAGCTTTTTTTTACCAAAATCATCATAAACATACAACTCATCATTCCCAACTTTCCCTACAGATGTCACAATCAACGCTTCATTCTCCGCTTTACCTTTTTCCAATACCTTGGTAACATTTTTCCCATTCAAATCATATAATGTCAACAACTCACCCCTGCTATTATCTGCTAAAAGAATAAAATTTTTATATGGTAAAATCAAACACGGATTACCTAAATCTTCACACTTAACATTCAATGTATCACGAACGACAAGAGGAAATGTTTTTGTACTGCCAATAAAATTATTCCGTTTTCCCACACATGACACAAAAACTAATAAATATACAATAAAAATATATTTCATACTCTAATATTTTTAAATAAACTGTTCCGAAAAAACACTTATTATAAAAAATTCTCAACAAGTCTTTATTCACTCGGAACAGTTTATCATTTACCACTCTAATAGTTAAAATTCAGCTCTAACCAATGGAGCTGTACTTCTATCGCCTGCAGAAGTTACACATTCCTCGTTTGTTAATCCCAAACAAGTAACTATAGATGTACCACTTGAACCCTCCCCTCTTGTTAACGCTTCCACATTAGCCTGCATAAACCTTTCAACATCAGACATAGACATTTGCTTATAGGTTGTGTAACCCACATACCCCATTGCACAGAATAAAACCGATGCAACTAAAATTTTTACTTTCTTTATAACTTTCAGTTTTTTCATAACAAAAAGAGTTTTCTTTTCGTTATCTTCATTTGTTTTTTCGTGTAGTCCTTTGTTTATTCCTTTATTTTTTATATCCATAAAACAACAACACAATCATAACCGCCAATACCCCGAAAAACGCTCCTCTCTTTACCCGCTCCCAAGTCAACTCATTTCCATATTCCCCTTCGAAACAATATGGGGTATATAATAAATTCCATTTACCGACAATACGATCATCAGCAAAAGCTACCACACCCGCAGAAGTCCTCAATATGGATTTCAACGCCACTCCATCCATAAAATACACCGGAATATCGGCATAACCCGGTATCGTCATCCCACTTCCGGAAGCCACACCAAACAAATTAATCGTTCCATCCCGATACGCCTGGTACAAAATAGCAAGTTTATCACCGACCTCCGGAGTAATTTTTTCCTTAATACCGATCATATAAGTGGATTTACCGCCGGAAAACATTTGATCAGTCAATTCATTAAAACCGGTATCATAAAGCTGAATAGGGCACCACAAACAATATCCCCAACACAAACCCCGGCTATCTTTTTATGCTGAAATTTCTCATGAGCAAGATCTATTATCTTTAGTAAAAAGTTATTGCGGTTTACCCAATTTATCCTCTACAATTTTATAGAACATCTTTTCGATTTTCTTATTATGCAAGGGGTTTCCTACTAGAATAACATTATTATTCTCATCCAACAAAAACGTGTGGAGCACTTTGTTTTTTGGTAAGTGGGGATTTAATTTTTCAAACTGGCCTTCTCTGTCAATCCATAAATAATGCTCCGAATTAATTTCTTTAAGAGCTATTAATGTCAATTTTTCGTCACTTTGCCGAGGAACAAATATAAAATTAAATTGAACTTGCTTTTTATATTTCTCTAGAATATTATCCCATTTATAAATTAATCCATACGAACATGTAGTACATTCTGTACTATCAACATATACAATCCAAGATAGCTTTTTTCGAGCTATTATCACATTACTTTCAGGTTCGAAAGTACGTTTGTTCGGTATATACTTTAACATTCCGTTGGGGAAATTGATTTTTTGTGACTGTAAAGTTTGAATATCCTTTTTAATTGATGCATTCTTGAACACACAAGAAGATATCATCACAAGACTAATCAACATAAAGAGTGAAAATATTTTCATGATTTCTCCTTAAACTTTATTTTAACAATTACATCATCATTGATGGAAAGCTTCCATTCATGAATAAACACATCCGAAATATATCGATATAATGGTGAGTTATTCATAGGATTTTCAGCATCAAAATAACTCGAATATATTCCATTGTACATAAAATAAAGATAGCTTGCATCAGAAGCTATAAGAGATATCACAGGTTCATCATTAGAGTCAGTCCAATTTATCCCTTCTAATTTATCTTTAAAATAGAGATAATTACACTTTTCAGCCTGCGGACCTGCTGCCGAAAAATATAATAAATTTTCTGTTTCATATAGATAAATTGGTAATTTGTAGTAATCGGAGTTCATAAATTCTCCAATATCATTATCTTTCGATTTGTACTTGTATTGATAGGGTATATTCCTATCTCCAAAATTTATTTGGTACATTGGTGTAAGAGTAGTGTCAAATTTATAAAATATATGATTGGCATTTTGTGGACGCAGATAGTATGTATTTCCATACGATTGTGTTATATTATCAAGAGAAAAAGTGTGATCATCCCTTTTCATAAATTGATCGATAACATCTCCATTTTGGTCTATTTTTGTAACCAGATAATCGTCAGTTTTACTATTACTATTTGAGCTGTATGCTGCATATAAAAATAGATTACCATCATCTGCCGGAGCAATTTCATCGACAGCAATCACGGAAGACAAGTTAATCTCTTTATAATACAAGCTATCTTCAATACCATATACCCTGATTTTCATCATATCCAAAACAAGCAAATAATCCGTATTTTTTGATAAGGCCATATCTGTAAGATTGATATACTCCTGATGTCCTTTTCCATACCTTGCCAAAACACGTTTGAATTGACCATTTGCATGAAGCATGATAAGATTACCGTCCCTATCGCCGGTAATTAAATCTCCATTTTTACGTGTCAGTATCTTTTTTGAGTATAGAAACCGGGTAGTGTCGGGTCTGATATACCCAATCTCTTCGATATATTCATCTAATGTCACTATAGTTTTAGTCTGCTCCAACGGTAGTAACTCTTTTCCTAATTTAATTTCTGCACTTTTGCATGACACAAAGGGTAATGCAAGTAATAAATACAATCGGATTTTATTCATAATAATGTTTTTTAGTTTTATGACGGCTATTTATCTAAATAGCCGTCATTGATCATCTAATAAAATCTATTAATCACAACCTCTAAATGTCTGGGTGGATCATAACAATCATAAATATTTTGTTCATAACAATTTCCTTTACCTTGGCAATTGTTCCAACCATCAGCAGGACAACAATACGTTTTCCATTGAGAGAATGCTCGACCACCACATCCAACAGTTCTCCAGCGTCCAACCGGATTATTTACACCACCACCTTCATCTTGAGTCAATGCCTCAATATTAGCTTTCATCATTTTCTCAGCGTCAGACATTGTAGCATACTCATGAGCCGTATAACCTGTATACCCCATTACACAGAATAAAACTGACGCAAATAAAATTTTTATTTTTTTCATAGCTTTCATTATTTTTACAACAAAAATACCTTTCTTTTCGCTATTTTTGTTTGTTTTTTGCGTGTAGTCCTTTCTATTCGACTTGCTTCAAAACCTTGTTTCGATTAAGTCACGGATGGAAGGGCTACTTTTTTTCATCCGTTCCGCTGAAATTAATTCTTACTTTTTTCCTGTATTCTCTTTTTAATAGGTTAGACAATGATACTTTGACACAAACTCATAAAATACATTTCATTTTTATAATATAAAAATAGATACGTTTTTTCACAAAACAGCATAAAAAGGTTGCGTGAAGGTTGCGAATTTTTTAAGATTAAAAAAACTATCTGCAAAGCTCTTATCAATAGGGACCTATTAGGGGCCCAATGCCGTATGAATAACTGAGAGCCGGCCTATCAGACTCCTATTGGGTCCTTATTGGAGCCCTATTGGTAGAAACCTTCTATAAACTTCTCATACCGTTTATTGCAAATTTGATTTATTATAAGCAAAGTTCCAGGGCAGACACGGATGGAAAGATCGATTAAACATTTTTATCACTTCACCAAAATCTTATCTTACCATTCACAACCGTAAACGGACGTTCCTCTTTTCCCTCGGTTCGGTTACGCAACCAATACAATGCTCCCGAAGGCACGTTATCATATTCGATATAATCTGCTGTAGCCACTTTGCGGCCCAATGATACCCACTCTCCCCGGTCAAAATACAACAGTTCGTACACATGTCCCGGATAAACTCCGTTCTTATCATTTCGGGTAATATACTTTACGACATCCACTGATACAGGTTCTTCAAATTCCACTCCGGCCGGTTGGGATAACCCACCGTAATCCAGCAAATCGTCATTAAATATATTCCGGGAATGTAATGTGTTTTTATTTATCTTGTCTGAAGCAATGCTGGTAAAGGTACAGACAGGAGATAAAACGACACTATCCCCCTGAATAAATTTCACCGAAGCGAATTCGGGATAACCGTAGCGCGTCTTTTTCAGCATCCAGTATTTATATTTCTTGCCGGTATTTACCTGCAAAGTGTCGAAAGCCATGTAGTTATAATGCCGGATGACACTGATCCGGTCGTAAGGTTCCTTCGACAGATCGTTCGTCCCCTCCAATTCTACCCCTATAATGGCATTACCATAGTAATCACCTGCTGTATTATAAGAATATTTACGTTTCAAACGCAATTTTTGTAAAACGTTCTTGTCAGCAACAAGCGGTTCGACCTCCCCATCCGATTTCACCCAAAGGGGGTAATCTGCAAAAATCGGTTTGTTCCCATCGTAATAACAAGGCATATAAACAATGTCTTTCCCGATTTTATCAAAAACCACCTTGCCTCCGCGCATCTTGCCCCAGGCCACTTCATTCCAGGCCAGGTTATTGAATACACATAAATAAGCATAACCGGTATTGGATACAACATGCTTGAATTTATACTCTAAGTCCATGGCATTTTCATACTCCTCTGTCACATCCATTTTATAAGGATCCCGGATAAAAGAGGGGATAAAATTCTCATCATCCTCCGGAATCGGATTGATAAAACTAGTTTTCCGATACACTTTAGCCGTATAAGGAGTTTGGGAATAATAACATTTGCTGTTTACAAAACGATGATCCCTCACGATTGTCCAATAGTGCCGGTTTTCCTGTGTCGGATAATGAAGAACAAAGTCCACGGCAGTCGGAATGCCGAATAGTCGATTGGTGATTTGCGTACTATAAGCCCGATCGATACAGTCTAGGGCATACCGCTTGAATAAAGTATCGGAAAGTTGGTTTTTAAGCAACTCATAATTATAATAAGTACCCACCTTATTAGACACATAACTTTGGTAACTACTCAGGCTAAAACCCAGATGTGCCCCTTTCTGAAAATCGTACATCCGGTAATAAGCGGAATCTTTCCACTCGGTCAAGGGTTCGTTATTGATCCTGTAAGGCAATACATACATAAAAAAATCTTCACACGAAAGGTCATAATGATTCTTTATTTCTTTCCAAATCCCGAATGACCGTTCGATATTTTTTATGAGGTAATCGGATGTAATTTTATGCAGGTCAAATTCTATGGTATGCTCTCCCTGGGCAACAGCAATCCGGGCAGCCATCAGGTAAAAAATCAATTTAACGGCATTGGGCTGATCACGGAAGGTGGTATCGATGTCCAGCTTCAGGCGTTGCATCGTTGTTCCGGACACGGCATAATGGGCTACCATGTTACAGATCAGGTATTCTGCTGCTTTAAATTTCAATGGATCAGGGTTTTCTTTCCGGTAATAATCCAGTACTTTTTGAAGTTCACCCCGGTTGTCTCCGCTTAACTCCAGTGCACTATTCAGATCGACAAGCCGGGGACAGTTTACCGGTTCACGCCGGCAAGCGGACAAGGTTATGGTAACACCTACAACCAATAATAATATATTTTGAAAAACCGGTTTCATAATTTCAGTTTAACTACAGACATTTTGCTATCACCTGTAATCCCATATAAGAGGCCCTCGTCTTCGTCATAGGTAATTCCCCTCAAACCGACATCAAAATTGAAGGTTTGCATCAGATTACCCTCCCAATCATACTCCAGCAAGCGGTTGGACACAAAAGCGCCTTGCCGGTCTCTTGCATAAGTTTTCCCGGAATACAAGGCATATATCCGTTCCGGAGTGACTGCGATATCCATAAAACCGAAACGATTTTCTTTTCTATAGAGAACTTGTGGCTCGGGAGTTTCCGAAATCTCCACTCTGGGATAACTTAGCTGTTCCAGTTTTACCCGTTCGATTCCTTCCGGGCTAACCCGGCAAAAATCGATCATCCCGCTATACATATCCGCACACACGAAAGCTTGCCCGTCGGGACGAAGCCGTAAAATACTACTGGCATACAGCATTCCTTTCGTTTTCTCCTGTAAAACGGGATAGTCCGGACAGTCCGGATAAGACAGACAGTAACGGACAGAACCATCCACCAGAGAGTAAAGCAAATAACGTCCCTCCCCGTAAAAACCCGTAGAGATAACGAAATCGTTTGTTTTCGCCGCAATCAAATGTTGCTCACCCCGGGGAAGTTGTATAACCGACGTTTCCGTTATCCCGCGCGTAAGCGGTGATACCGCATTCTCGATCAGTTCTCCCGTTTTGAAATCCAGTGCCGTCACACTCTTTCCATCCCATGAATTGAAAGCACTCAATGTACGGAACGGTTTCGAGGAAACCACGGCCTTCGAAGACAACACTTTGCCTGCCGGATGATCCAGATCGATTGTCTGCGCCACCCCTTCCTGCATATAGGTCGGGCCCACAATCAACCGGTTGCCCTGTTTGATAAATCCGTTTATACCATAAATTCCGGTTTGAGATAAATCCGCCAAACGAATTGCCTCCACCTGTTCGCTCTTTACTGTATTCAGACTTTCGTCATCCAGATAACGATCGGAGCACCCGAGCACGATGCCACCGAATAGCACATATAATATTCCTTTCATGATTTAATCGATTATCGCAACTTTACTTATTTGAATTCCATTTATGAAACAAAAACCTAGTGCCGGGACACAGGGATAATACGGATTTTCAGTCTCGGAAGAGGTCAAAGCCTCTACATTTTCTTTCATTAACACGCTCCAGTTTGTAGTTTGACAAACACCCAGGTTTATACTGATGGCTACGCCCGCCACCAACAATGTAAAACCAACAATTTTCAAATATTTTTTCTTCATAATACAATTTATTTTATGGGCAATGAAAATATGAAAACTCACTGGAAAAATTAAATATCAGGGTTGCTTCAAGGTTGCGAATTTTATAATTTTGCAGGCATAAATAAAAGAAATGGACAAACACTTAAAACTTATCATACTCCTGGCTGTTTGCATCATTCTGTGCAATCAACTCGTTCACTTGTATCAACTATACAAGGTCGAAAAAATTCAATACACCCATCGGCAAAACGAACTGATTAACGGGACCATTTATGAATTCAACATGAAATGTCCAGCTTCTGAAAATACTCTCAGCTTCAACGCCTTTACAAATAAATTAATTTATATAATAAACCATAAGAAAACAAGTTTCCAATTAAATACAAAAGACGATATCCGGCAAATTTCTCAACAAGGTCAGTATGATATCCGGAATCCCCGATTATGGACGTTAAAAAACTTCTACTCCTATTTACAGGCGAAACAAGATTCCACACAAATAAAGACGCTCTCTCTACAATTGGCTATCCAAGACAGTACCGGACAAATAACGGATTCCTACCCGGCACATCTTGCAATTTTACCTTTATTCCCCGAATATCGGGAACCTCTCGGTTTTATCTCCGGTGATACTTTATACGCTACATATGACTTTCCCCTCCTTGTGTTCATTCGATCGGCTATCGGGCAAATCATTCTCACCATCATTATTTCCGCTCTGCTTATTGTTTGTACCATCAACCTCTGGCAGACCATCCGTAATGAAAAAAAGAGGGGAGAATACCGGGAATTATTCATCCATAATCTCGTACACGACTTGAAACGTCCTGTCGTCAATCAGATCAAAACCTGTTACCTGCTCCGGGAGGTACCCCCCGAAGAATCGGTCCTTTTGCTCGAACAAAGCCAGCAACAACTCAACGAGATGTTGCAATCGATCAACCGGATGCTGCTCCAATCTACGGATGCCCACGGATTACGACTAAATATCCGGGAAATCGATCTCCGCGAAATGCTGGAAGCATCGGCACAACCCGATCGTTGGAACAGGCAAACAGACAAACAAGTCGATATTCAAGTCGACTTCCGGCCGGAAAACCCGGTCATTACAGGAGACGATCATTTTTTGTTCGCCGTCTTCCAGAATTTTATCGACAATGCCTTCAAATACTCCGGCAAGCAGGTGAAGATACAAATCACCTGTACCGAACCGGATACCCGGCATCTGCAAGTCAGGATAAAAGACAACGGATTCGGTATTTCTTCCAAAAATCTGAAACATGTATTCGAACGTTACCACCGGGGAGATCAGCAAGACAACCGGAAAATCAAAGGCCACGGTCAGGGATTGTATTACGCCCGGACCGTCATTCTCGCACACGGAGGAGAAATCGGTATCGAAAGCGAAGAAGGCAAAGGGACGACCGTCATAGTCACTTTAGCCCGGGAAGCCCATATCAAAAAGAAATATAAATAATAACGGACATGGATGAGGCGAAAATCAGCATTCTTTATGCCGAAGACGATGAATTCGGAGCGAAATTGACAAAAACAATTCTCGAAAAAGAGAATTTTGAAGTCGAAATTGTATCGGATGGTTCAGAAGCCTGGAAGGCTTATAAGGAGCGGAAACCGGATATCCTCCTGCTCGACCTGGATATGCCGGGGAAAGACGGTCTGGAAATAACCCGGCTGGTCAGGGAACACGATCAGCAAACACCCATCCTCGTATACACCACTCACGGAGAACCCGCAAAAGAAGTAGCCGTACTGGATGCCGGAGCCGACGAATTTATCAATAAAGAAAGGCCTCCCGAAGTTTTGATAGCATATATGAAACGAGTCCGGGAAAAAATAAAAAAATGCATGAATATTCCCCATTTGTACCGACTCTCAGACCATACCACTTATAATAGTATAACCCGGGAACTGATCATAGACGGAATAACCACACAATTGAAGACGATCGACGGACGCTTTCTGCAATTGTTATGCGCGAAGAATCACGAAGTGAGCGGCAAGTCTTATCTTATCCACGGGATATGGGGTAAGGCGGACATAAACAAAGAATCGGAGCTGAAAAAATATGCCAGCCGGGTACGGATAAATCTGAAAACCGATCCTACCCTGAAAATAGAATTCAGGGACGACGGTTACATACTCATGTCTGTCACCGGCCACATGCAGCAGTAATTGCCTCTACGATATCCCCGTACTCGTCGGGATGAACCGGCCATCGGATTGTGTGGATCTGACTATGATACTCTTTATCCTATTTCTGCGGTCTTGTTTCAGATTGTGGTTCACTTGTTCCGGAAAGCCGCAATTCGCTGTGGGATGTTCTGCTGTACGTTCAGAAAATAAAGGTTCAGTTCCTGAACGTGGTAATTCCCTTTCGGAAACAGATTACTGATGCCCGGGATGTAATAATCCTCCTCGTCCAGACCGTCAACGATCAGGGTGTGGGTTGTCTCGTCAATGCGCACCCCGATACGGTGACTCAAGGTATCTGCCCGGCCTTCGGCATCGAAAAATACCGCACCGATATGCTGCCCGGCCGGGGCGTAGGTCGTATCCGTGTGCCAGTTAAGCGGGTTGATGCAGATCACATTGTCTCGGAATAATGGCGAGACAGCTTCCGGAGCAGACACGCTGTTGTAACAGATCAACACCCCACAGTCCACCGAGTCGCGGGCAGGACGGAGCATGGGGTATTGCTCCAGTTCCTGGTCACAGACCGAAAAGCCGAACGCATAGGCGGCAATCATGTTATCATGCTGCCGGGGAGTGAGGGTGTGTTTCAGCAGTTCGATGACTGCCTTTGCTCCCTGACTGTGCCCGGCAAGGATGAAAGGACGCCCTGCGTTATAATGTGTCATGTAGTAGTCGAACGCCTGCACGACATCCCCATGGGCAACCGCGTATCTGCGTTCCGTTTCCTCATGGGCAACCATCCACGATTCCATTGTAACCTGGCGGTAATAAGGAGCATAGAAACGGCAATATTTCCCGAAGAGAGCATGGGCCAAGCGTACGGAACCGTCCACCTGGCTTCGCTGCTCCGGATTGTCGACGTCCATGTGGTGATAAATCTTGCCGTCCGCATCCCTCCAGTCCCAAATGCAGGTCGGGACGATGTAGAAAATATCGGCCTCTGCCAGCGCATCATTTGGCGCATCGAACCACATCGTACTGTGCGAATAATCCGGCTTGGCCGTCAGATTGTAGTGCGTATCAGACTTTGAGCAACCCGTCAGGCAAAAAAACACCGACAAGCAAAATAGTAAAATCATTAATAGTAAAGATCGGATTTTCATCATGTTATATTATTTTATTTAATATTGTTCATCCGTTCCGTTCAAACTTAACTCCTGAGTTTATAGAAGAAAATACAAGGGTTATCTTCTTCCTGTATGGCAAATCCCACCTCTCTCAATTTGTTCAATTCTTGCCCGGAAACGCTTTCGGGTATCTGTTTTACAAAATTCTTTAACACGAAATTAGGAACTGTACCGACCAAATAATCCCCATCTGTCGTACAAATCCCCAGGAGAGGCAGATATTTCTGTTCGCCGGCATCATTATAAAAGTAGCGTCTACCCGCATTTTTCCGCTTATCCACCAAAAAATACTGATTTTCACCCGCTTCATTCAATAAAATATAATCCCTTGTTTCACAAATACTTTTGAAACCCGCAAAATACCCCTCTTCAGAAACGTTAAAGTAGGTCATTATTGAAAAGTCTGTTTCGGCATTCAATCTTTTTTCGGATAAGATTTTTTTATCCATCCGGATAGAAATAATAGGAATCAAACTGGAATCGGTACAAGTATATAGCTTATTGTCAAAAGGAAGAAGCATCTTTATCGTGTCATTATTGAAAGCAACGGTTTCCTGCCCCGTAGGCATGGCCGTATTTTTAGTATGAAGTGAAGATCGACACAAGAATTGACTTATTCCTGTTTCGATATTAATCATGGAATAGGTTTGATTAAAGTTATTATAAATATAGTTATTGCATAACAACTTATCATTATCTGCCAAATAAGCGGTATGAGCCATGTAAAAGGAACGGGATGGGTATTTTTTCATATAAAGGTAAGTGCCGTCCAGGCGATAGGTCAACACTTTATCCAAGACTTCATCCACGATATTGATTGTATGAAGAAAAGGATTGATAAAAATGGTACTTATACGTAGATATTCTCCGGCTCCCCGCCCTTTTACTCCTATGGGATACAAAAATTTTCCAGAATAATCAAAACACAAAAGCCGGTCATTGTCATGTATAAATATAAGGCTATCAGACACTAATAACCGGTCTATACGAGACAAGACACTACCGGAAGTAGTTTCAAGAGGAACTATCCGAAATGAATCCACCTCAATATTCTGCCCATTCACCAAAGGTTCCTCGTCATATCCAATTACCACTTTCAAATTCTCGTACAAGCGGTCCCCTTCACTACAGCTCAAACACAAACCGATAAAAATTAATAATATAATTCTGATTTTCATTCTATAATCAAATTTGGGAAACAAAGGGACGGGGGTAATGTTTCATACATAACACCAGAAAATTGCTCAAAATGAATAAATCACAATACAAGGATTGCTATCTTCCTGTATGCCGGAAAATTCTTCTCTCATCCGTTGTATCTGTTTGGGATACTTCTCTTCAAAATTGACATATTCATTTCCTCCTTTCAAATACGTACACATATCCGAGGCACTGACAGAGGTTATTATATAATCCGAAGTGATGTCAATCATACGCCCAAAGGAAATAAAATACTTTCCGGTATAAGCCGTTAGTTCACAAACCTGAGACTCCCGATTGTTCTTATTATACAGGTACAAGCGATTCTGACCGGCTGCCAGCACCCAATAAATATAGAAATCCGGAGTTTCCTGGAATTTCTCTATGGTTGTAATATAATCCGGATTGCGTGTATATTCTTTGTACTCATCATATGAAAGTTGTTCCGCTGGCAAATGAAATTTTCCAAAACGTACCGTATGGTCAACACACATATCCTTCCCCTGGCAACGATAAATGTTAAAGTCTGTAGGTGCTATATAATACAACGAATCCTGGTATGTGGAAAGCGAATGGATACTGGCCATTTTACTTTCCCAGCGGGAGTCTATTTTCATATACTGACTTTCGATTTCGTACCGGGAATTCATTGCCCACAAATTGTATGGTTGGTTTTTATCTTGCGAATAGTTGCCCATATATCCGATGTAGCCGTTTTCCAATGAGACCATTTTAACAAATGCTTTCGGAAGACGGATAGTCTTTACCAAGCGGTATTCGTCCACATCAAACACCAATAGCTTTTCGTCTATTCTTGACAATAAATTCAAGGTCCGGTTCCGGGAATCGATAAACATATCGGATAATTGCAAATATTCTTCTGCCCCGCGTCCTTTCCTGCTTATTTTATGCAACAATTTACCCTGTAAGTTAAAAATATAAACCGCTTGCTCAGGAGAAAAGGTGGCGACATACAGACGGGTTTCGTAAAAGATGACCTTATCAATCTCTCCTATCAGAACCGAGTCGTTTGTTTCCAAAGGAACAATAGTACAATCTTTTAACAAACCCATTGTATGAACATCCTTCATCTCTTGAGTGAAATCGAAATGGGTGCAACGAGACACTCCAGATGGTTTAGTCCGACAACCGGATAACAAAATGATAATGGCAATCATTACCATACAACTTAACTTTTCCATGATGAAAACAACATTATTTCTGTTTCTTATCCTGTCTTCCCCCCTTTTTATGGTTAAACAAACCCAATAAATATAGACATCTATTTATATCGTATATCCCTTTTCATTATTTGATTTATATACTTAACAAATATTATTCTATATTTCTGAAAAGAAGACAGCCAAAAGTCCGAAAAGGGTTGTTCGGGAAATGATTTTTACAAATAACGTTATTTTTATATAAAATCAACCCATTGATGAAATTAATAATTATATTCAAAATAGATATACCATTGATAGTTAACGACTTAAATATAATCAAAAAACAATTCTCAATTTGCATCCAAGCGAATACGGCGGTAAATTGTTTCGTGGGAAATATTCATATCATTGAATTCTGTCAATACATCTACCCTATTTTCATTAACCGAATCGCCTCTACGATACCCTCGTAATCGTCGGGATGAAACCAACGGATATCGTCATCGCGCCGGAACCAGGACAATTGTTTGCGGGCATACCGCCGGGAGTTGCGCTTGATCAGGCGGACGGCTTCGGCATAATCGGTCTTTCCCTCGAAATAATCGAACAGTTCTTTATAACCTACGGTATTCAAGGCATTCAAATGACGCAAAGGCCACAACCGCCGGGCTTCATCTTCCAGTCCTTCCTCCAGCATCAGGTCTACCCGCCGGTCGATCCGGGCATACAACTCTTCTCTTTCGCGGTTCAAGCCGATACGAACAATACGGAATCCCCGGTCTTTGGGGGTGTTTTTCCGTAGCGAAGAGTAGGGTACACCGGCCATGCGACACACTTCGACAGCATGGAGCACCCGTTTTCCGTTGTTCAGATCGACCTGTCCGTAAAATACAGGATCCAATTCTTTCAGCATCTGCCGGATACTTTCCAAACCTTCCCGTTCATATACCTCCATCAGCCCGGTTCTCAATTCAGGAGAAATGGTCGGAATATCGTCTATACCTTTACATACGGCATCGATATACAGCATCGATCCACCGGTCATCAGGACCACTTCCTTCTCCTGAAATAATTCCCGGATCCGCTCCAAAGCCTGCACTTCGAATTGCCACGAATTATAATAATCGTGCACCGAGATCATTTGGATAAAATGATGCCGGACAGCAGCCAATTGACCGGGTGAAGGCACTGCGGTCCCTATCCGCATTTCTTTGTAGATCTGCCGGGAATCACAAGAAATGATTTCCGTACCGAACGCTTTGGCGATACCGATACTGAGATCCGTCTTTCCCACTCCCGTCGGTCCCAATAAAACAAGTAGTGTTTTCATCCTGACTGATTTTCATGACAAAGGTTACAAGTGTCCGCATTCATTTTTGTGACCCTTGTAACCTTTGCAACCAAGTAACTGAAAAAAAACTATAGTTTATCTATATAATCGTCCAGACTTTCATAGCGGTCGTCATACCCATCGTCGTCGCCATAACTATCGTCCCTATAATCGTCGTCTTCATCACCGAAGCGAAAATCTTCGTCATCGTCGTCTCCTCCCCTTCTGCGGCGTCCGCTACCACCGAATTCCTCCATAAAACTATCGTCATATTCGTCGTCGTCTTTATCGAAAGCCCAATCTTCATTGACATCGTATTCCGTCTGATGAGGCAATTCTCCTTCGCAATAGACACACAAGGGCAAAACATCGGCAGAATCCCCGATATATTCCCCGGCATATTCGACTTTCAGATACTGATTGGCAAAGAAATCATATACATATTCCAATTCGATGCAACTGGCATTCACCACTTCACGAATGGTCGTAACATCCATCACCAGCGTATTATTATCTTCTTCATCGTCGGCCGACATTTCCATCAGAGCAATTTCTTTTCCCCGGTTTCCCATTTTATCCAAGGTAAAAAAGGAGGCCATCTGCGAACCGTCGAAGTTCAATGTTTCCACCAATTTATCGTGCAACTGCTGAAAAGTCTGCTCACCGTTAATAGCTATTTCACACCTAAAATCATTACTGTCTGGTTTACTGATCTCAAATCTGTAGTCCATATTATTAAGTTTTTATAATCCAAAACTAGCAATACCTATGCCGGCAACAATTCCCATTAATACTAAAAGTAATACCACGACCACAACCCCCGCAATGCAGATGGAAATAATCCCGCACACCCGGCCTGCATTCACATTCTTGAATGAAGACTCGGTATATTCATCCGGCGACTGCAAATACAGTTTCCGTTGTCCCCCGGCCAAGACTACGGCAATGATCCCCAATATCAAACCGAAGAACCCGTAACACCAACAAAATATCAGGGACAGAATTCCCAAAACCAATACGACCGTCGCATTGGGCAGGTCCTTTTTCGCTCCATTCATTATTTCCATAATACACTGATTATTAAATTTATATTCTGTTTCCTGTTTTTACCTTCCCTCCTCATTTCTTCTTCGGTTTATCGCCTGGTTCATTAAAGCAAATATGAAATTAAAATTATTATCAAACAAACAAAAACGACATTTTTTAACAACCCGGCCAACATTTTTTTCATATCGGTTCCTCAGGAATAAATTCGAGCTTAGGATACGACGACAGGCCGATAAGGTTACAGGAACAAGCATACAAATCAAATCACCTGCCCCATTCTTATAAACCGGAATACATAAACGAGGAGAATCGTAGCGACACAACAAAATCCGGTTCCTTTCAAAAAACCGGCAGAGATCTTTCTGATCCCACAACAACGTCCGATCAGAAACAGGCCGAATGCGAAAAGGGGAACTATTCCCGGCCAGCTAACGACCGCTGCCTGTATATTTCCTTTTAACAGGAGTAACAGCGCAGTCTGAAATCCGCAACCGGGACATTGGATCCCCCAAATCTCCCTGAAAAAACAGGGCAACTGATGTGCCTCCAGCCATTCGATCATGCCGTTATACGCTTAATTTCCCCGGATTACCCCTTCGAGAATATCCATCGCTTCTTTCACCAGATTGAGGTTGGCCTGAGTCCCCATATGTCCGATACGGAAAACTTCTCCTGCCAGACATCCGTAGTTTCCGCCGACCACCAGGCCTTCGGCCCGCAAACGTGTATCCAGATTCTTCCAGGATATTTTCTGCGGAACGTAGACTGCCGTCACTGTAGGAGAAGGTACAGCATCCATTGCCGGATATAATTTCAATCCCATTTTAACGATCCGCTCCCTGCAATATCCGGCCACTTTCTGATGACGTGCGATCACTTTGCCCAATCCTTCTTCCAGAATCAGTTCGCAAGCCTTATTCAACTGTGCAGTTCCTTGCCAATAAGGAGTATAAGGGAAATAAGCATTTTTTACCGCTGTACGGAAAGGTAAGAGGGCATCGTACCCCACATATCCCACTTCTTCGATTATTTCCCACGCCCGGTCGCTCACCGACAAAAAAGACATCGAAGCCGGTGCAGACAAACATTTCTGCGAAGCCCCCAGACAGAGGTCGATATGCCATTCATCGGTTTTGACTACGCTGCCCCCTAATCCGGAAACCGCATCTACATATAATAAAGGTACGGCATATTTTTCTTTTAAGGCCCCGATTTCAGCCACGGGATTCATCGTCCCGCTCGGCGTCTCGTTTTGTACCATCGTAATCATTTTCGGCTGGAATTCCCGGATAGCCTTTTCAATCAGATCAAAATCGGTAAAGGTCTCGTCGAATCCGAATCCGACCGTCCTTACCTCACAACCGATAGCCTCCGCCATTCCCCCCATACCGTAACCGAAAAGCCCGGTCGACAACACCAACACTTTATCCCCCGGTAACAAACAACTCTTCAAAGCACTCCAAAGCGCCAACATCCCTTCACCGGTTTGTATAACGACACTATTTTTCGTCTGCATAATTTTACGCAGCGATTTTTCAGTGGCCTTATACAGATCGATATACTCTTTTTCCAGGTCGGCAGAACCGAAATTCTCCTGCCCTGCCTCCAAAACTTCCCGGGATACAGAAACAGGTCCCGGCACCATAGGAATTCGATATATTTTCATCGTTTAAAGTATTTAGTAACTAAAGTAAAAACATACAAAAATATTCTTTTCACCTGAAATAACGCTAAAATAAAAAGAATGATTCAAAATTATCCATATTTCATGATTTTTTCTAATTTCGCATCATATGCAGTAACCCGAAAACGACATAGTAGAATTGAAAAAAGGAAACAAAGGTTTTCTGGCACAGTTTTTCGTTTTTAGTTGATAAATAGTATATATTTGTAGCTTGAAAAGTTATAGTCAAAAATGTTAAAAACGGAACAGGTAGTAAATAAAATTATTGAAGCGCTGGAAGATAATAAAGCGCACCGGATTGTAAAAATCGATTTAAGAAAAATAGAAAACTGTTTTTGTAGTTTTTTCGTAATATGTCATGGAACTTCCGGCACGCATATTGCAGGGTTAACCGATGCTGTTGAAGAAAAAGTGAGAGAAGATCTGGATGAAAGGCCTTTTCATATCGAAGGATTGAATGCAGCACAATGGGTAGTCGTCGATTATGGGGATATTGTCGTACACATTTTTGAAAAAGAATTGCGCGACTATTATCAATTGGAAGATTTCTGGGCAGATGCACAGATCACCGAAATAGCCGGAGAGCCGGAAATGCTCACTTATTCCGGTTATCATACGACAAACGGAACAAATTGAAAACAGTAAAGAATACAAATATTGCGAACATACCAAATGGCAGACAACAACGAAAACAAGAAAGACGGAGGATTCAATTTTCCTCCAGTAGGGGGAGGTAAAAATATCAAAGCTCCGAAATTCAACGGATATTGGATGTATATCATACTGGCAGTCATTATTATCGGATTTCAATTTTTCAATATGAATCCCGATCCGGTAAGGACAACCTGGCAAGAAGTCAAGACTAAAATGCTCGAAAAAGGTGATATCGAAAAGATTACGGTCATCACGAATAAAGGGCAAGCCCAGGTATATATGAAGCCCGATAAGATCGAGAATTACTCCCAATTGAAATCGCAGGGGTTCAAAAATTCCAGTCCCGGTCCTCAGTTTTACTTCTCACCGGGCCCGTTGGAAACTTTTTCCAAAGAATTTTCCGAGCTCCAGGAAAAGACTCCGGCAGCAGCGGATATCAAGATCGACTATGATCAGGAATACGACGGTTGGGGAAACCTCTTCTCTATCTTCTTCCCGATCGCTCTTTTGGTATTTATCTGGATTTTCTTCTTCCGCCGGATGAGTAAAGGGGGCGGAGGTCCCGGAGGAGTCTTCAATGTCGGCAAATCACAGGCCAAGTTGTTCGATAAGGACACCCACATCAAGATTACCTTCAAAGATGTAGCGGGATTAGCTGAAGCCAAACAAGAGGTGGAAGAGATCGTTTCTTTTCTGAAATCTCCGGATAAATATACCAAATTGGGGGGTAAAATTCCGAAAGGAGCTCTCTTAGTAGGTCCTCCGGGAACCGGAAAAACGCTGATGGCGAAAGCTATGGCCGGCGAAGCCAATGTACCTTTCTTCTCGATGTCGGGTTCCGACTTTGTGGAGATGTTCGTCGGTGTCGGAGCCTCCCGTGTCCGGGATTTATTTAAACAAGCCAAAGAAAAAGCGCCTTGTATTATCTTTATCGACGAAATAGACGCCATCGGCCGGGCCAGAGGTAAAAACCCCAACATGGGCTCGAACGATGAACGGGAAAATACGCTGAACCAGTTACTGACCGAGATGGACGGTTTCGAGACCAATTCGGGGGTGATTATTCTGGCTGCAACCAACCGGGCGGACATTCTGGACAGCGCCTTGCTTCGTGCCGGACGTTTCGACCGCCAAATCTATGTCGACCTGCCGGAATTGAAAGACCGGGAAGAAATTTTCAAAGTGCACCTGAAACCGTTGAAACTGGCCGGAGATGTGGATATCCCTTTCCTGGCCAAGCAAACGCCGGGTTTCTCGGGAGCCGATATTGCCAATGTCGCTAACGAAGCAGCTTTGATTGCAGCCCGTAAAGACAAAAATGAAGTTGAAAAACAGGATTTTCTGGATGCAATCGACCGGATTGTCGGGGGGCTGGAAAACCGTAGTAAAGTAATAAAAGTAAGTGAAAAGAAAGCCATCGCTTATCACGAAGCCGGCCATGCTACCGTCTCCTGGTTGCTCGAACACGCCCATCCCCTGTTGAAAGTGACTATCGTACCCCGGGGTAAAGCTTTAGGAGCAGCCTGGTATCTTCCGCAGGAACGTCAGATCACGACAAAAGAACAACTGCTGGATCAAATGTGTTCTGTATTGGGAGGACGTGCAGCCGAAGAACTCACTTTCGGTCAAATCTCTACCGGAGCACAAAACGACCTGGAACGGGCTACCAAACAAGCCTATGCGATGGTTACCATTTTCGGTATGAGCGAAAAGATCGGTAATCTGAGTTATTACGATTCCAGTGGTCAAAGCGATTTCAGTTTCACCAAACCTTATTCGGAAAAGACCGCAGAACTGATCGACAGTGAAGTAAAAGAACTGGTTGAAAATGCTTACAACCGAGCCAAAGAATTACTTAAAACTCATCAGGACCAACATCGGCAGGTTGCAGAGTTATTGCTCGAACGGGAAGTTATTTTCAGTGACGATCTGGAACGCATCTTAGGGAAACGCCCCTGGAAAGACGATGAAGAGGAAGAAACGAAGGAAGAGAAAACAGTCGAAAATGAAATAAAATCGCTATGAACGATTGGGTAGTTATTTTCGAAACCGGCCAGCTCTACCGGGCAGAGCTGGTTAAAAGTTTGCTTAACGATAACAACGTAGAAGCAGTGATTCTGAATCAGAAAGACTCCTCTTTTAAAATAGGAGCGATCGAAGTCATGGTTAAGAAAGAAGATAAAGGGAAAGCAGCAGCAATCATAAAATCAGTCAATTGTGAATAATTTCGGTAAACGGGCAATCAGCGGATTCCTATTTGTGGTGATACTAACAGCATGTATTTATATACATCCATTTTGTTTTTTTGCACTTTTTTTTATTATAAACATTATCGGATTACTTGAATTCAGCCATATGGCAGAGGTGATTCATATCCGGGTCAACCGTACCATGTGTATCCTCAGCGGGAGCCTGCTTTTCATTTCAGGGTTCATTCATAACTATTTCGGTTATAAAGAAGGTTATCTGTTTTTCTTCAGTGCCACATTCTTTATGGGGATTTGGGAATTGTACCGGAAGAGTACCCATGCTTTTCAGAATATGGCTTTCGGGATTTATGCTCTGTTTTATTTCACCCTGCCCTTTACTTTGCTGATTTACCTCCCCTACTTGTGTACGGGCAGGTGGCAACCGGATATTATCTTCTTTCCTTTCTTATTGGTATGGTTCAATGACACTTTTGCTTATTTATTCGGTTCGAAATTCGGAAAGCATAAATTATTTCCCCGTATTTCGCCTAAAAAATCCTGGGAAGGAACCATCGGAGGCGGACTCACGACACTGGTCGGCGGATTGCTTATCGCTCCCCATATCGAAGGTTTGTCTTATATCGATACCACCGTTATCTCGGCCATTGTCATTGTATTCGGTAGTTTCGGTGATCTCGTAGAATCGATGTTCAAAAGATGCATCGAGATCAAAGATTCGGGACATATCATGCCAGGTCACGGTGGGGTATTGGACCGATTGGATTCGATTTTGTATGCTTTGCCTGTAATCTTCGTATATATCGCCTTTAAATTCGGTTGCTGACCTATAGTAAACCGAATTTATTCGTTCGGGATATTAGCTTTTAAATCGAAAATTGATACCTTTGCGAGCTGATACCGTATAAATATTTAAAGTTAAAAATATGACCATACATAAAGCTGGATATATCCTGTTATTGAAAATTTTAATCGTGCTGATTATCCTTAATCTGGCATCTTTTTATTTCATCAATAATACCTCTATTGTCTATACAATTCTGGGGATTACGGTGGTTATGTATCTTCTTGTCGTCAATTTTTTCCGTTTTCCGAACCGGGTGATCATACAAGACGATAACACGATCTTAGCCCCTGCCGATGGAAAAATCGTCGTGATTGAAGAAACCGAAGAACCGGAATATTTTAAAGACCGCCGTCTTCAAGTCTCTATTTTTATGAACATTTTCAATGTACATATCAACTGGTTTCCCGTAAACGGTGTGATCAAGTATTTCAAATACCACAAAGGCAATTTTGCAGCGGCTTATCTACCCAAATCCTCGACCGAGAACGAACGGACTACCATCGTTATCGAATGTAATAACGGTAAGACCGTCCTGATGCGTCAAATTGCAGGGGCTATGGCTAAACGTATTGTCTCTTATGCTCCTGTCGGAGGACAGGCCCGTCAGGATCAGCACGCCGGTTTTATCAAATTCGGTTCGCGGGTAGATCTTTTTCTTCCTCTGGGTACCCAAATAGAAGTGAAATTGGGACAAAAAACGACCGGTTCTCAGACGATAATCGGAACCTTTAAATAAATTTCAGATTTACGGACGACGATTCGGATGACTTTTCCCATCGGAAATCCCAGTTCTAAAGTCACAAATCAAATTAATCATGTCAACACAATCAGCAGTAAAAGTGGTAACCACCCATGTTTTATCGGAGATGAAACTCAAGGGTGAGAAAATCAGTATGCTTACTTCATATGACTATTCTATGGCCCGTATCGTCGATCAGGCAGGCATAGATGTTATCCTGGTCGGCGACTCGGCTTCCAATGTAATGGCAGGCCATGAGACAACCTTACCGATCACCCTCGACCAAATGATTTATCATGCCGCTTCGGTGGTCAGAGGAGTAAAACGGGCATTAGTTGTTGTAGACATGCCTTTCGGTAGTTATCAGGGAAATAGCAAAGAGGCCTTAAACTCAGCCATCCGTATCATGAAAGAAACGGCTGCCGACGCCATCAAACTCGAAGGAGGAGAAGAAATTCTCGAATCTATCCAACGTATCCTGTCGGCCGGAATTCCGGTTATGGGCCATCTTGGACTTACCCCCCAGAGCATCCATAAATTCGGGACCTATGCCATCCGCGCCAAAAAAGAAGAGGAAGCGGAAAAATTGGTTCACGATGCCCATCTCCTGGAAGAAGCAGGTTGTTTTGCCATCGTGCTGGAGAAAATTCCGGCAGCTTTGGCAGCCAGAGTCGCCCAAGAAGTCAGTATCCCCGTCATCGGCATCGGTGCCGGTGGCGGTGTAGACGGACAAGTCCTGGTCATCCACGATATGCTCGGTATCAATCAGGAATTCTCTCCCCGCTTCTTACGGCGCTATCATAACCTATATGCAGAAATCAGCGGTGCTGTCGGCAATTATATCGCCGATGTAAAAAGCGGTGATTTCCCGAATGAGAGAGAACAATACTAATAAAGTTATAGGCTTAAGCTAAAAGCTAAAATGTTTATCTATCTTTTATTTACTTTTAGCCTATAGCCTTTAGCTTATAGCATCTAGCTTATAGCCTATAGCCTTTAACTTATATCTTTTATTTATGTTAGAAGTTTTATACGAAGATAATCATATCATCGCCGTCAATAAGAAAATTTCGGACATTGTACAGGCAGATAAAACCGGAGATACCCCTTTGAGCGAAGAAGTAAAGGCGTATATCAAGAAGAAATACAACAAACCGGGAGAGGTTTATCTGGGTATCCCCCACCGGGTGGATCGTCCTGTCAGCGGTGTAGTGATTTTTGCACGCACCAGTAAAGCCCTCACCCGGCTGAATAAAATGTTCCAGGAACACGAAAAGGAGATCAGCAAGATCTATTGGGCTATCGTAGGCAATTTGCCGGCCGAGGATCATGCCGTACTCACCCACTATCTGATGCGCGACCCGGAAAAAAACAAATCGCACGCTTACAACCAGCCCAAAGCCGGAGCCAAAGAAGCCACCCTGGAATACAAACTACTCGGAAGTTCACAACGTTATTACCTGCTCGAAGTGAAGCTTTACACGGGCCGGCATCACCAAATCCGGTGCCAATTGGCTAAGATCGGTTGTCCGATCAAAGGAGATCTGAAATATGGTTTTCCCCGTTCGAACGAAGGAGGAGGGATCAATTTGCACGCCCGTTCGATCACTTTCAAACATCCGGTGAGCCGGGAAATGATCACCATCACGGCAAAACCTCCTTTAAACGATCCGCTTTGGAAAGTATTCTATGAAGGAATAGTTAACTAACGTCATCAACCTGATGAAGCGGGAATTGACCATATTACTGACAGAGGCTTTCATAAAAGATATCGAACGCTACGAATTGGATAAAATCGGTTTCATCCACGACACCTGAAGGGAAACCGATTTTATCCTTCAATGTATTCCCCACCCCACAACCACTTTCAAAGATGTTGAAAGTGACCGGAAATGGTACTCCGGAATTTTACTGTTATATTCACGTTAAAACATTCATATAGCCCATCTATTCGGCAGCCAGACAGTGAATGACAGAATAAATGGCTTCCGCCACCTGTTCGTCCGTAGCCATCGAACTGTCCAGCATCAAATGGTAATAGTACCGGTCGCCCCAATCGCAACCGGCATAGTGCAGGCAGTGTTCACGCCGCTCCTGGTCGGTACGTTTCAGTAAGGCTTCTGCACGGTTGTTCTCTATCCCATATTCAGAGATTATGCGTTTCAGACGGGCAGCCTCATCGGCATAAACAAAAACATGGAGACACCGGGGACGGCCTTTCAGAATGAAATTGGCAAGCCGTCCCACGATAACGCACGACTCCCTGCCGGCAATATCAAGTATTACCCGGCTCTGTGCGCGGAATACGGCAGTCTGCACAGGATCGTCATACAACAGTCGTCCGTTTACGGTCTGTTCATTCTCCTGCACGGTGCATTCGCCCAACCCGCTTTGCTGCGCAGTGAGCGTGATAAGCTCCCTGTCATAGAATTTCACCCCCAACCGCTGTGCCAGCAGTTCCCCGATATGATGCCCGCCACTACCGTATTCACGTGAAATGGTAACCACAAACGGCAGGGATTTTCCGGAGGACAGGGTGGTATCCTCTTTTTCTCCGAGACCTTGCATTCTCCGGCGGTTCTCCGGATTGAACGACGAGGCATGACAGCGTCCGAACACATAATAGTAGCCCCACGACAGCAGGCAGGGCACGATCATGCAGAGGAACATGGCATCATACCCCAGCCATTTCACCAACACGCCTGCCAGAAAGCCGCCCAGCGCAATACCGAAATCGAAGGCCACAAAAAATGTGGAACTCGCAGCTCCCCGCCGTTCGGGAGCTACGGCGTGCATCGCCATGGTCTGCAAGGAAGGCTGGATAGCCCCGAAACTATACCCCAACAGGACTGCCGACAACAGGTAGCAAGGCACGTTGTGCGCAAATATCAACAGCAATATGCCTGCCACGATAGCTGCGTTACCGGTATAAACCAGCCGCGCCTCCCCATACCGGTCAACGGCACGCCCCAGCAGAATACGTGTCCCGACCGTGGCCAGAGCGATGAAGATGAAATAGATCCCGCCTCCGGGCAAATGACAGGAGGCAGCATAAATCGCTACATAGACTTCTATCACGCCATACGCCATCATGAAGAAGAACTGCGTAACGGCAGCGGGCACTGACATCGGTTCGAACAGTTCACAGATGCGCAGCGGAGCGTCGGATACCGTGTAGTTGCGCGACCGTATGCCCATACCTGTCGGCGGAAGAATGGGTGGTTATCTCATCACAATTTGTGATGACATCAAAGAATAAACGTCCAAAATCCGCTTTACCACTGGCTTTTACCGAGCATGGCGTTGTTATGCTTTCAAGCGTATTACGTAGTGATATTGCCGTACAAACCAGCGTACTTATCACACGTGCATTTGTCGCTATGCGGCAGATGATAGCTAATTCCCCCGTTATCATGAGTGCTCAACACCAAAAGGAAATGAAAGAACTCAAAGAATATATCGAAGATGTTTTTGCCGACCAAAACGATATAAACGAAGATACCCGGATGCAAATTGAGTTGATTAACCAGGTATTGGCGGAATTACAGGTACATAAGAAACATTTGATGTATCTGTTATTAGTTGATTATCAGTATTATACGCTCTAAACGATAGAAAAGTGACAGTGTGGATTCTGTGTAGATACAAAAAAGTGAAGATTTAACGTATTTAACCTCCATTTACATCATTTCCAGTGTCTGAGTATAGTATTTCTATCATTTCGTTGGCTATTTTGTGGTCAGCGA